>Ga0310786_10001187_pt1 | contig 41893 bp, 33 predicted proteins | sample AusTroGonzalo_MG_FD_203881 | JGI IMG/M metagenome (GOLD analysis project Ga0310786, IMG submission 203881) | Bovine rumen microbial communities from tropical cattle in Woodstock, Queensland, Australia - Gonzalo_03 (v2) (version 2) | ecosystem: Host-associated > Mammals > Digestive system >...
CCGGACAATCTTGCAGTCTTCACTGCGTTTCTTGATGGAGGTCTTGACTTTCATCGTTATCTAGTTTTTATTTGTATCTGAAAGAAATTCTTCCTTTGGTTAAATCGTAAGGTGAGATTTCCACTTTTACCCGGTCACCGAGAAGGATATGGATAAAGTTCATCCTCATCTTACCTGAAATGTTGCAGAGGAGGACGTGACCATTCTCCAGTTCAACGCGGAACATTGCGTTGGGAAGGGTCTCAATCACAGTACCATCCTGCTCGATAGCTACTTGCTTGGACATAGTCGAAAGCTTCCTTAAAATTTAATCAAACCATCTTTCTCAATGTAATCGAATGTCGACAGCTGCTCGGCCCGGCCTTTACGGACAACAACCGTAAGCTCGTAATGCGCCGCGTTCTTGTGATCGGCCGTGTGTACTGCCCAACCATTTTTTGCAAGATACACACCTCTGCCGCCTGCACATATCATCGGCTCAATACATATAACCATTCCGTCCACAAGGCGGCATCCGTGACCCTTCCTTCCGTAATTTGGAACTCCGGGTTCCTCGTGCATTTCCTTGCCAAGTCCGTGTCCTTCAAGTTCCCGGACAACGGAGAAACCGAATGATTCTGCCCACGACTGCACCGCGTATCCGATATCGCCCGTACGATTGCCAGCCACGGCGGCTTCAATGCCCTTGTACAGGGATGCCTTGGTGGCATCCAGGAGCCGGCGGGTTTCGGCGTCCACCTCCCCTACCGGGAAGGTGTAGGCCGAATCACCGTTGTAGCCCTTGTACAGGGTTCCGCAGTCCACTGACACGATGTCTCCCTCTTTGAGGACGTAGTCGGACGGAAAACCGTGGACTACAACATCATTCACTGACATGCAGAGCGCTGCCGGGAAGCCCTCGAAACCTTTGAAGGAAGGAACTGCACCGTGATCGCGGATAAAGGTCTCTGCCACCTCATTCAACTTCGCAGTTGTCACACCTGGGGCGACATTCTTACCGACCTCCGCCAAAGTACGGGACACAAGGTCTCCGTTGATCCGGAGCAACTCGATCTCTTCAGCAGTTTTGGGCCTTACCATATCGATTATCGATAGTACATTCAAAAATTACATTCCGGAACGTCCAGTGAGGCGACCGGTCTTCATAAGTCCGTCGTAGTGACGCATGAGCAGATAGCTTTCAATCTGCTGCAGGGTGTCCAGGATTACGCCCACCATAATCAGCAGCGAGGTGCCGCCGAAGAAGGAAGCGAACTGGTTGTTCACACCCATTACGTTTGCCAGGGCCGGCAGACAGGCGATGATGGCCAGGAAGATGGAACCCGGGAGGGTCACCTTGGTCAAAATGCCGTCAAGATATTCGGCCGTCTTCTTGCCGGGCTTTACGCCGGGGATGAAGCCGCCGTTCTTCTTCATGTCCTCTGCCATCATAGTGGGATTCACGGTGACGGCGGTATAGAAGTACGTGAAGACAATGACCAGCAGGCCGAATACTACGTTATACCAGACGGAAGTGTAGCTGGAGAAGGCGGCTGCAATACCACGGGTGGCATCGTAACGGCCAAGCAGCATAGGGAACATCATCAGGGCCTGGGCGAAGATGATAGGCATAACACCAGCAGCATTGATCTTGAGCGGGATGTACTGACGTACGCCGCCATACTGCTTGTTGCCGATCACACGCTTGGCATACTGTACCGGGACCTTGCGGACTGCCTGAACCAGGGCGATGGCTGCCAGGATGACAAGCACCCAGACTACCATTTCCACCACGAACATCAGGGGACCACCTACACCGTTTCCGGTGAACTTCTGTGCAGCCTCTGCAAAGAGGGCGTACGGAAGACGGGCCACGATACCGATCATGATGATAAGAGAGATACCGTTACCGATACCGCGGTCAGTAATGCGCTCACCAAGCCACATCACGAACATTGAGCCGGCCATCAGGATGACGGTGGCTACGATGTTGAACCAGAAGGGGCTCCAGGTGACGGTGCGTGCTGCGGCAGGAATCATACCGGCCACATAGGCAGGGCCCTGGATGGCGAGGATTGCTACGGTAAGGTAGCGGGTGATCTGGTTCATCTTGCGGCGGCCGCTCTCACCTTCCATCTGCATCTTGCGGAATGAAGGGACGAACATGCCCAGAAGCTGAACCACGATGGATGCCGAGATGTACGGCATCACACCCAGTGCGAAGATACTGGCGTTACCAAAGGCGCCGCCGGAGAACATGTTAAGAAGTCCTACGAGGCCATCCTGGGTGCCGGCGATACCGCCCTTCAGGACCTCAGGATCAAGGCCCGGGAGGAGGATAAAGCTGCCCAGACGGTAAACCAGCACAAGCATGATAGTGTAACCTATCCGCTTGCGCAGTTCTTCGATGTTGTAGATGTTTCGAATTGTCTCAATAAACTTCTTCATTGTGACCAGGATTATTCGATTACGGTTGCTTTACCACCGGCAGCCTCAATCTTAGCGATTGCGCTCTTGGAGAAGGCGTTAGCCTTTACCTCCACCTTTGCGGTGATTTCGCCATTACCGAGCACCTTGACCAGCTCGCCCTTGGAGGCGATACCTGCTGCGATGAAGGTCTCAACGTCAAACTCTGCGAGGCTGTGCTTTTCTGCAAGAGCCTGGATGGTGGCGACGTTAACGCCCTTGTATGCAACACGGGTAGGGTTCTTGAAACCGAACTTGGGAAGACGCCTCTGGATAGGCATCTGACCGCCTTCGAAACCAACCTTGTGCTCGTAACCGGCACGGGCCTGTGCACCCTTGGTACCACGGGTGGCGGTGCCACCTTTACCGGAACCCTGGCCGCGGCCAACGCGCTTGCTGTTATGGGTTGCGCCCTTTGCGGGCTTCAGATTTTCAAGTTTCATCTCTAATCCTCCTCTTAGTCAATTACTTCATAAGAAACCAGATGCTGGACCTTTTCAAGCATACCCCTGGTGATAGGAGTATCCTCTACTTCAACGGTCTGGTGCATCCTGCGGATACCGAGAGTCTTGAGGTTTGCGATCTGACGCTTGGTCTCTCCATTCTTGGAGCGAACCTGTGTAATCTTAAGCTTTGCCATAGTCTCTCTCAGATTAACCGTTAAAAACTTTGCTCATGGGAATGCCGCGAAGACCAGCCACGGTGTAAGCGTCGCGCATCTGGGTAAGAGCTGCGATAGTTGCCTTCACCAGGTTGTGAGGGTTGGATGAACCCTTGCTCTTTGCAAGCACGTTCTGGATACCAGCGCTCTCGAAAACGGCGCGCATAGCACCACCTGCCTTAACACCGGTACCGGGAGCAGCGGGTTTCATGAAAACCTCTGCGCCGCCGAAACGGGAGATCTGCTCGTGCGGGATGGTGGTGTTGATTACAGGAACCTTCACAAGGTTCTTCTTTGCATCTTCGACGCCCTTTGCGATGGCGGCGGTAACCTCATTTGCCTTACCGAGACCGTAACCTACGACACCGTTCTCATCGCCGACGACGACGATAGCGGCAAAACGGAAGTGACGACCACCCTTGGTGACCTTGGTAACACGGTTGATGGCTACCAGTCTGTCCTTGAGCTCAAGGTCAGAGGTCTTAACTCTTTTTACGTTTGAATTTGCCATAGTAGTCTCTGTTATTAGAATGCGAGGCCGCCTTCACGGGCAGCGTCTGCGAGTGATTTTACCCTGCCGTGGAAGAGGTAACCTCCGCGGTCGAAAGCAACGGCGGTGATGCCGGCTGCCAGAGCACGCTCTGCGATAGCCTTTCCTACGATAGCTGCAGCTTCAATACCGCTCTTGCCCTTGGTCTGGGCTGCGAGGGCCTTGTCATTGGAGGCGGCTGCTACAAGAGTCTTGCCCTCGAGGTCGTTCACGACCTGGACATAGATCTGCTTGTTGGAACGGAACACAACCATGCGGGGACGCTCTGCGGTACCGTTGACATGCTTGCGGATTCTGTAGTGAATCCTTCTTCTTCTTTCAATTCTATTGAGTGCCATAATTCTTTCCTCCTTAATTATTTGGCCGAAGCGGTCTTACCGGCCTTGCGGCGGAGCTGCTCACCGGCGAACTTGATACCCTTGCCCTTATAAGGCTCAGGACGGCGGAATGAACGGATCTTGGCGGCAACCTGGCCAACCAGCTGCTTGTCTGAGCTCTTGAGAATGAGAACGGGGTTCTCACCCTTACGCACCTGAGGAGTCTCTGCGGTTACCTCCTTGGGGAGCATGATCTGAATGTCGTGGGAATAACCCAGGGACATAGTGAGAAGCTGGCCCTGTGCTACCACACGGTAACCGACACCCACAAACTCCTGCTTGATGGTGAAGCCTTCGCTTACGCCCACAACCATGTTGTGAACGAGTGCGCGATACAGGCCGTGCATTGAGCGGAAGCGGGGAAGGTCGCTCGGGCGTGTAAATTTGATTTCATTTCCCTCAATGGTCACAGTGATGTCTGCGTCCACTTTCTGGCTCATTTCGCCGAGAGGGCCTTTCACCTTCACCACATTGCCGTCCAGGAGCTCAGCCTTGGTACCGGCGGGAAGGACTACAGGTAATTTACCGATTCTTGACATAACGTTAGATTCGTTGATTAGTAAACATAGCAAATAACCTCACCGCCTACGTTAAGCTCCTTGGCCTCTTTGTCGGTGATGACGCCCTTTGAAGTGGAAAGGATGGCGATGCCAAGTCCGTTGAGGACCCTGGGCATGTTCTGCACATCGGCATACTTGCGAAGACCGGGGGTGCTCACGCGCACAATGCTCTTGATTGCGGCAGCCTTGGTCTGGGGGTGATACTTCAGAGCGATCTTGATAGTGTTGACGGGCTCTCCCTCTACAACTTTGTAGCTGAGGATGTAACCCTTCTCGAACAGAATCTTGGTGATAGCAAGCTTCATGTTGGAAGCGGGGATTTCAACCACCTTCTTGCCAGCAGAGTATGCGTTACGGATTCTGGTCAGAAAATCTGCAATAGGATCAGTCATTTTTTTGTCTTTTTGTGGACCGGCGCTTGGGCGCGCCCGATATCCGATTGTTTATAATATAATAATGTGTGTGCTATTACCAGCTGGCCTTCTTAACGCCGGGGATAAGACCCTGGGATGCCATCTCGCGGAACTGGATACGGCTGAGGCCGAAGTCACGCATGTAACCCTTGGGACGACCGGTGAGAGAGCAGCGGTTGTGGAGACGTACGGGGCTTGCGTTCTTGGGGAGCTTGTCAAGGGCGGCGTAGTCACCGGCCTCTTTAAGAGCAGCCCTCTTAGCAGCGTACTTTGCAACTAATTTCGCGCGTTTTACTTCGCGAGCTTTCATTGATTCCTTTGCCATGCTGTTATCTTAGTTATTGTGTTTCTTGAAAGGAAGGCCGAAAGCCTTGAGGAGGGCGTGTGCCTCTTCGTCGGTCTTTGCGGTGGTCACGAAAGTGATCTCCACACCGTGGATACGGGGGTTCTTGTCAATCTCGATCTCAGGGAAGATAATCTGCTCCTTGATACCAAGAGTGTAGTTGCCCTGTCCGTCCATCTTCTCAGAGATACCGTTGAAGTCACGGATACGAGGGAGAGCTACACGGATGAGGCGCTCCAGGAACTCGTACATACGGACGTCACGCAGGGTAACCTTTGCGCCGATGGGCATGCCCTTACGGAGCTTGAAGTTGGAGATATCCTTGCGGGAGTTGGTGATGACAGCCTTCTGTCCTGCGATAATTGAGAGCTCTTCTGCTGCTTCCTCTACCATTTTCTTGTCCTGGGTAGCGTCACCTACACCTTCGTTGAGGGTGATTTTGACCAGCTTGGGAACCTGCATTACGGTAGTATAGGAGAACTGCTTTACCAGAGCGGGAACAATCTCCTCTTTGTAGACCTTCTTGAGGTCAGGGGTATATCCCTTAGGAAGTGCCTGCACTTCTGCGGGTTTTGCTGCTTTCTTTGCCATAATTACTTGATCTCCACTCCAGTTGTTTTAGCAACGCGAACCTTCTTTCCGTCAATTTCCTTGTGGGCAACGCGGGTGGGCTTGCCAGCTGCGTCTACCAGGTTGACATTGGAAATGTGGATGCCTGCTTCCTGTTTTACAATACCACCCTGAGGGTTCTTAGGGTTGGGTTTGGTGTGCTTGGACACCATGTTCACGCCCTCTACGATAACGCGATCCTTGTCGCGGAGAACCTCGAGGACCTTTCCGGTCTTGCCCTTATCGTTACCGGCATTCACATACACGGTATCGCCTTTGCGGATGTTGAACTTTTTCATACTCTTATCTGATTAAAGGACCTCCGGTGCCAGTGAAACGATTTTCATGTAGTTCTCGCGGAGCTCGCGGGCCACAGGGCCGAAAATACGGGTTCCACGGAGTTCGCCTGCGCCATTGAGAAGGACGCATGCGTTCTCGTCGAAACGGATATAGGAACCGTCAGCGCGACGGATTTCCTTCTTGGTACGAACGACGACGGCCTTGGTTACAGTGCCTTTCTTGATGTCACCACCGGGGATGGCGCTCTTTACGGTCACTACGATGGTCTCGCCGATTGTAGCATAACGGTGACGGGTACCGCCCAGAACACGGATGCAGAGGACTTCCTTAGCACCGCTGTTGTCGGCAACCGTTAAACGTGATTCCTGCTGTATCATAATTACTTGACTTTTTCTACGATTTCAACTAATCTCCACCTCTTGGTCTTGCTGAGGGGACGGGTTTCCATGATGCGGACGGTGTCTCCTTCTGAGCACTCGTTCTTTGCGTCCTCTGCAACAAACTTGGTGGTCTTCTTTACGAACTTGCCGTAAATGGGGTGCTTCTCGTGAGTTTCTACTGCAACCACGATGGTCTTGTCCATCTTGTTGGATACCACGATGCCGACCCTTTCCTTACGAAGATTTCTTTCCATAAGTCTGCCTTGTTTTTAGTTCTGCTGTTTCTCTTTTTCGGCCAGGATGGTGATCATGCGAGCGATATCCTGACGGGTCTTGCGAATCTTGGAGGTGTCCTCCAGCGGAGAGATTGCGTGATTGAGTTTCATGGTGTCAAGATTGCTCTTTTCCACCTCGATGCGGTCGCGAAGATCTGCGACTGACATCTCACGTACTTCGGATACTTTCATTTTCTTAATCTCCGTTAATTATTCTTCTACATAATCCCTGCGGACCACGAACTTGGTGGCAACAGGAAGCTTGTTGGCTGCAAGACGCATTGCCTCTTTTGCGGTGGCGAGGGATACGCCCTCTGCCTCAAAGAGGATACGGCCGGGAGTGATGGGAGCTACGAAGCCCTGGGGATCACCCTTACCCTTACCCATACGGGTATCGAGCGGCTTTGCGGTGAACGGCTTCACAGGGAAGACACGGATCCAGATCTGACCTTCACGGTTCATCCTACGGGAAATAGCCTGACGGGCCGCCTCAATCTGATGAGCGGTAAGCCAGCAATTCTCAAGGTTCTTGAGGCCGAAAGAGCCGAATGCGAGCTGATTCCCACGACCGGAATTGCCCTTCATGCGGTTTTTCTGTTCCCTTCTGAATTTTGTTCTTTTAGGCTGTAACATTTTCTGTAATGTTTAAAATATTCCTTAAAATTCCCTAACTCATTGAAACTCAGCTGGTTGGGTGCGTTTTGCTCCAATTTCGGGATTGCAAAGTTACAAAATTTTTCTCAATCTCCAAATTATTTTACAAATTTTTTCATCATTTTCTACCGCGGTTTTTGGAGGTTAAATTCACGTAAATCAATTATTTACATAAAGTGTTCATAAAAAGTTTAAGCTATTTTGGACAATTGCAAACACCCAGGATTCAAGGCAAAAGAAAAATGATTATCTTTGCTTTTGATGAAATGCTTCCGTCATATTATTATAGTATTTGCGCTCATATGCGCGTGCGTCAACGCAGGCGCGCAGGGCGGCCACATACGCAGGGCCATGGAGAGGGCCAGGGCGGAACGGGAGGCGGTTGCAAGGGCAGAAGCCGCAAGGGAGCAGGTCCAGAGCCAGCCTGGCAGCCAGTACATGAAGATGTCCGTCGTTAACGGAGACACCACTTATTATGACAAGCTCTCTCCGCTATGGATTATCGGCCGAAGGAAAGGCACTACGGAAAAGCAGTGGAGGGAATACTATAAACTGGTCTGGAGATTTGCCCGCGTTTATCCTTACGCTCTGGCGGCAGGCCCGCTGGTTCATCAGGCCGACAGTGTGATTGCCGCCAACCACATGGGCGTTGTCAAAAAGGACCGCTACGTAAAAGACGTCCAGAAGCAGCTGTTCAAGAACTATGAGGGCGCTTTCCGCCAGCTGACAATATGGGACGGCGCGCTGCTGATGAAACTCATAGACAGGGAAACCGGAATGTCCTCTTACGACATAATCAAGGAGTACAAGAACGGTGCGGCGGCCGGTTTCTGGCAGGCAGTGGCAAAACTCTTTGAAAACGACCTGAAGTCTTCCTATGACCCGCAGGGAGAGGATGCCGATACAGAACTTCTGGTACAGGCCTGGCACGCCGGTGAATTCCCGGCCCTGTACCGCTCCGTTTTCTGGGAAGACCCTCCTGTTGTGGTAATTGGTGAGATTAAAATGGACAGATAATCCTATTATTATGCTAAAAAAAATCAGAGTAGGAGCCGCAGTGGTTTTCTGGGCCGGAATCACGCTTTTGCTCCTTGACATAAGCGGAGTCCTGAACGGTTATCTGGGATGGATGGCCAAAGTTCAAGCGCTGCCGGCAGTTCTGGCCCTGAACGTAGTAGTAATCGCCGGTCTGGTGCTTCTTACACTGCTTTTTGGCCGTGTATATTGCTCAGTAATCTGTCCGCTTGGTGTAACTCAGGATATCATCTCACATATAGGCACGCGCGGCAAGAAAGCGCCATATAAATACCATAAGGAACTCAAATGGCTGCGCTACGGCGTATGGGTGGTATTTGTGGCCTGCCTCATTGCCGGAGTTCAGGTGATTGTTTCCCTGCTGGCACCTTACGGCGCTTTTGGCCGTATGGTCCAGAGCATAAGGCATCCGCTTATGCCCACGGTAATTGTTGCCGCCGCTACCTTCATAATAATAGCGGTACTGTCCCTGAAAGGCGGCCGCACGTACTGCAACAGCATCTGTCCAGTTGGAACAACCCTGGGGCTGATATCCCGCTTTGCAATGTTCAGGCCGATGATAGACAGCAGCCAATGCGTCCGCTGCCACTCCTGTGAGCATAAGTGCAAGGCCCAATGCATAGAAATCACCAAGGAAAAAGTTGGCATAGACCATTCAAGATGCGTAGCCTGCTTCAACTGCATAGACTCCTGCCACAAGGGCGGACTAAAATTCCGCTTTGCGTGGGGCCCGCATCATCCGTCCCCCTCTTGTCATCCTGAGGAGCGAAGCGACGAAGGATCTGGCCGAAGGGCCTTCCTGGCCGGAACGGTGATTGCCGCCGGAGCACTGGCAACAAAAGGCCTGGAAGCCAAGGCTCAGAATCTCCAAAAGGTGGACGGTGGACTCGCAGAGGTGCTGCCCAAGAAAGCGCCAAAGAAGGAGATTCCCGTAACGCCTCCCGGATCGGCCAGTGTCAAGGACTTTTACAGGCACTGCATTGCCTGCCAGCTTTGCGTTGCGGCCTGTCCCAACGGGATACTGAAGCCTTCAACTGACCCGGAGCGCCTGATGCAGCCGGAAATCTGCTACGACAACGGCTGGTGCCGCCCGGAATGCACTGAGTGCAGCAAGGTTTGCCCAGCCGGAGCAATCAAAAAGATAACAAGGGAAGAAAAGACGGCTTACCATATAGGCACCGCACAGGTGGATGCCCAGTCCTGCATTAGCGCTACCGGAAAGTCCCACTGCGGGAAGTGCGCAATGATGTGCCCTGTAGGCGCAATCCACATGGTGACCGTTGACGGCAACACGGTCCCTGCGGTGAACGAGGAAGTATGCATAGGCTGCGGCGCATGTGAACAGTACTGCCCTGTAAGGCCGATATCGGCAATAAGAGTTAACGGTAAATACCAGCACGTATGAACAGAAGAGACTTTTTGAAAACCAGCGGCGCTGCGGCCCTTGCCGTAGCCTGCGCCCCAAAGACGTCCCAAAAAGAGTCTGACCAGGGCCCTGAGCAGATGGTATACCGTGAGAATCCCGTAAACGGAGACAAGGTCTCGCTTCTTGGATTCGGCTGCATGAGATGGCCGATGATAAAGGAGGCCGAAGGGAAGGACGTTATTGACCAGGAGGCCGTAAACGAGATGGTGGACTACGCCATTGCGCACGGCGTGAACTACTTTGACACTTCCCCAGCCTACCTTCAGGGCCAGAGCGAGAAAGCGGCCGGCATTGCTCTTTCAAGACATCCAAGGGACAGCTACTACATAGCCACCAAGCTGTCAAACTTTGGAGACTGGAGCGCAGAGGCCTCCATCCAGATGTACAAGCGCTCTTTTGAGCAGCTTAAGACAGAGTATTTTGACTACTATCTCCTGCATGCCATCGGCCGTGGCGGAGAAGAGGCTTTCAAAAAGCGCTATGTGGACAACGGACTTGTACCCTTCCTTCTGAAGGAAAAGGAAAATGGCCGGATCCGTAACCTTGGCTTCTCCTTCCACGGAAAGAAAGAGGAGTTTGACTATTTCATGGAGTTGGAAGACAGCGGTGAGATGCACTGGGACTTCTGCCAGATTCAGATGAACTTTATAGACTGGCGCCATGCCGACGGCGTACGCAACGTAAACGCGGAATACCTTTACGCAGAACTGGAAAAGCGCAGTATTCCCATGATAATCATGGAGCCCCTGCGCGGCGGCCAGCTGGCCAACGTGCCGGCAAGCGTGTCAAGCCAGATGAAGCAGCGCGAACCAGGCAAGAGCATAGCCTCATGGTCGTTCCGCTTTACCGGCTCATACCCCGGCGTGCTTTGTATCCTCTCCGGCATGACCGGAATGGATCCGCTGCTGGACAACATTGACACATTCGGCCATTTCCAGCCCCTCAATGCAGAAGAGCTGGAGTTCCTGGAGCACATGGCCGTACAGATGCTGGAATATCCGCTTATAGGCTGCACTGATTGCAAGTACTGCATGCCCTGCCCATGGGGAATAGACATCCCCGGCGTTTTCCAGCACTACAACAAAGCCATCACTGAAGGCACCTACGCCCAGAGCAGCAGCCAGAAGGACTATGCCAAACTGAAGAAGGCCTACCTGAAAAGTTATGACAAGGCAGTGGAAACCGTCCGTCAGGCCGACCGCTGCATACACTGCCGCCAGTGCGTTTCCCACTGCCCCCAGAGTATAGCAATACCGCGCGAACTCACAAGAATCGCGCGGTACGTTGAAGCTTTGAAGCAGGACACTCTTTAGTATCTCACAAACTTGAGCGTCTGGGTTTTGCCGTTGTACTTGAACACAGCGGTATATCTTCCAGGTGCAAGTGAGGAGACATCAAGGTTAAGCGGGTCAAATACGCTTGCGGAATATGCTCCATGCAGGACCAGGGTTCCGGATGCATTGTATACAAACACGTTCACCGTGGTGGTCTGAGTTGCGTCAATATTGACACTCAGATTTTCCGTAACGTTCTCCTCCTCCGTTGTAACTGGCTTGTTCTCGTCAATAATAGCAAGTTTGAAGCTTATAGTGGCTTTGGCATCAAGGCCGTCTTTGGCAATAAACGACACCTCAGTAATGCCGAAAGCCTTAGGAGTCACAACCAGCTGAGAGCCGCGAATCTCCACGCTTGCAACGGCCTCATCCTTAATGGAGGCATCAAAGGAAAGCGTTTCCCCGTCCTCATCCGTAAAGAAGACATCTCCGTTGTAGCTCAGAGGCGCCAGTCCTGTCTGTGCATAGTCCTGTATGGAAGTGACAATCTTGGGGGGATGATTCTGCAGGATGGTATAAATCAAGGACACCTGGGCCGATTTTGACGGCAGTGTCTTATCGGCCGGATTGTCAGTAACGGTAAACACAGCCGTAAACGTTCCCGCATAACCCTTTGATGCCGTAATGTAGAATTTTCCCTCATCGGCATTATAGCTGCCGGCAATAGAGCCAGGGTCACAAGTTACCACCAGCTCATCCTCGTCCGGATCTGACACGGTGACGGTGATAACGTCTGTCTGGTGAGCCTTGAGCGTGAGAGATGACTTTGACACGGCAATGCTTGGCTCATGGTTCACAGGTACATCCGGATCTGTCTCCGGCATTCCATACTTTTCAATACCATACTCAAAAGAGGCAAGCGCATCAATCTTTTTGCCGATAGGTTTTGAGCCACCGATTGTGTTTCCAAGGCCGCCAAAAAGTATGTCCTTGGCCATATCGTTGGTGAATCCCTGCTTGCCGAAGAAGGAAACTATAAGGGCTGCCACACCGCTGGCATGGGGGCATGCCATGGATGTTCCAACCCAACCGGTGCCGCCGTAACCGCTGCTGGTTATATTGGTGGGCAATGTGCTCCATACTGAATTGGAAGACGTCGTTCCCTCTCCCGCAGGAGCGGCTACATCCACCCAGCTGCCGTAGGTTGAGTAAGAAGCGCGGTTCCCGTATTCGTTGAATGCGCCCACGCCTATAACAGGCTCATACCCGGCATAAGGGTCCCAGTCTACATTGTAGTCTCCCTCGTTGCCAGCCGCAAAAAATACCAGGCCTCCCTTCATGGGAGAATCGGCCCTCTGGTTACCGCCCGCATCACAACCGGCATATTGGATGAAATAGTCAATTGCCGCCTTAAGTTCAGGGTAAAACTGATCAATTTTGTATGTCCTGTAGGTATTGATTTCACTCTGGGTAATCCTGCCGTCCTCGTTAAGGTCGGCCGAAGGACCCCAGCTGTTCTGGGAAATCACGGCGCCATGTTCCGCGCCCCACTTGATGGCTCTTTCACAGTCATCCTCATGTCCGTCCGAAGTGCCGGAGAATATGGCACAGGACATCAGGCGTACGCCTTTTACGCCGGCAGAATAGTCTCCTCCGGCAATACCTGCCACACCCTTTCCGTTATTGCTCACTGCGGCAATTGTTCCAGCCACATGGGTTCCGTGTCCAACGTCGCCATTACCATTTACAGGACGGATTGAAAGGTCCCAGCTATTCCTGACAAAGTTGTATCCGGTGTGACCGCTGGCGTCCTTCCAAAGGTTGGAAATCAAATCTTCATGCGTAGGATCAACAGGTTCGTCCACAACGCATACAATAACATTCTCGTTGCCAGTGGTATACTGGTTCCAGACTTCCCTTACATTGAGGTCTGCCCCGGAGGTGGTCTTATTATAATAGTGCCACTGCCTGCTGTAATAGCTGTCGTTGGGAGTCAGGTAAGAGCGCTTGTAAACCTTCCTTACAGGGTGGGCGGTAATCACGCCCGGCATCATCTCAAAACTGGCCGATGCCTTAGTTGCAGGAGTCTGATTCTTATAATATACCTTATAAAAGCGGTGCATTCCAATGGCGCGGCTGCGGGGTTCAAACTCTCCGGCATCCGGGAAAACACGTTCAAGTTTTTCAATGCCAAGTTCTTCCATCAGGGCCTCCATCCCGGACGCCTTGGTGGGTACTGATACGCCGGATGAGAGCTCATCCTCAATGAGTGCGGTCACATAGTCGTCAAACTGAACGGAGACAACTCCGGGAACCACATCCTCCGTATCAGAAACTGCAGGCTCCGAACCAGTCGGAGCCTGAGTCTCATCTGTAGGTTCTTGCACCGTACAGGCAACGGCCAAGATGGCCGAAGCCAAGTACTTAGCGAAGTTTCTTATAGCCATAGCGGGCCTCGTCTGCAAGTTCAATCTCAATGCGCATAAGGCGGTTGTACTTGGCGATACGGTCTGTACGGCTGAGTGAGCCGGTCTTGATCTGACCGCTGTTGGTAGCAACTGCGATATCGGCAATTGTGGTGTCCTCAGTTTCACCGCTGCGGTGGCTTGTAACGGTGGTGTAACCGTGACGGTGAGCCATCTCAATGGCGTCAAGGGTCTCAGTGAGGGAACCAATCTGGTTGACCTTGATGAGAATTGAGTTACCGGCGCCCATCTCGATACCCTGCTGGAGGTACTTGACGTTGGTTACAAAGAGGTCGTCGCCAACCAGCTGGCACTTGTCGCCAATGGCCTTGGTGAGCTTTACCCAGCCTTCCCAGTCTTCCTCTGAGAGACCGTCCTCAATGCTGTCGATAGGATACTTGCTGATAAGCTGCTTGAGGTAGTTGATCTGCTGGTCCGTTGAGAGCTTGCGGCCGCGGGGATCCTTCTTCTTACCATCCTTGAGCTGCTTGTAGTCATAGTAGAACTTGCCGTCCTCACCCTTGAAGCAGAACTCTGAAGCGGCGCAGTCCATAGCAATGGTAACATCCTTACCGGGCTCAAGACCTGCGTTCTTGATAGCCTCGATGATGCAGTCCAGAGCGTCGTTGATGCCCTTGAGTGCGGGAGCAAAACCACCCTCGTCACCTACTGCGGTGCTGAGGCCCCTACCCTTGAGAACCTTCTGGAGAGCGTGGAACACCTCTGCGCCCATACGTACGGCCTCTGCCTCATTGGTAGCGCCTACGGGACGGATCATGAACTCCTGGAAAGCGATGGGAGCGTCACTGTGTGCACCGCCGTTGATAATGTTCATCATAGGAACGGGCAGAACATAAGCGTTGGTGCCGCCAAGGTAGCGGTAAAGGGGAAGACCAAGCTCTGCTGCTGCAGCCTTTGCAACTGCCAGGGATACGCCAAGGATAGCGTTTGCGCCAAGCTTGCTCTTGGTGGGGGTGCCGTCCAGTTCAATCATGGCCTTGTCGATAGCCCTCTGCTGAGTAGCGTCCATGCCGATAATTTCCGGAGCGATGACCTTGTTCACGTTCTCAACTGCCTTGAGAACGCCCTTGCCGCCGTAACGCTTTTTGTCTCCGTCGCGGAGCTCAAGAGCCTCATTCTCACCGGTGGATGCACCTGAAGGAACAGCTGCTACGCCAATGAAACCGGAATCAAGGGTAACTTCAACTTCAATGGTAGGATTTCCGCGTGAATCAAGGATTTCTCTACCGAAAACTGATACGATCTGCATAATATTTTAAGTTATTAAAAGGTTTTACTGGTAAAATCATGCAAATATACGAAATATTCTTCATATTTAATTCAAATCCGTAACCAGAACTATGGTGGCAGCATAAGCGCTGTTAACTGCGCGTGCAAAATTCCGGTAAGAGGCATATTCCGACGCCGGAACCCTGAAGGAGAAACACCTCAGGACCTGCTTGACCTCAATGGTGCGCCCATCGGGAGACACTACGGCACTTGAAGTTATGCGGCCGAACTTTGACTCTACGGCAATATCCCCAGGGAGGTTTTCCAGCCTGTATCCTTCCGGGATATGGATGGTAAACTCTTCTTCAAGAGTGAATCCCTCTCCCATATAAAGGTCATTGACCCTGGCGCTCTTTTGGATGGAAATGCCCTGGGACGCTGGGTTCATCGGTACAAAAATCCTGTTGGCCGATACGTTGCCGTATGCCCCCGTGGTAAAGCAAAAATCTATGTTCATACAGGCAAGGTAATCCTTCCCGTAGAGGGAATAATCGGCAAAATTATCTGTTATGCCTGTAACTTTTACATTGTACGGCTGAATCTTAAGGCCGGAAGTAAGCTTTTGTGCCTGCTTTGCGGGCAGAAGATTGTCAAAGCCAATATAGGGATCCAACTGGTCCAGCTGCAATTCCCGACGTGCGGATATGGCAGCAGACCCGTCTCTGTCAAGAGTTACATCCATCTTATTCCGGCAGACAGACAGAGAGTCCGGATATGCTGGAATACGGACAAGTTCTCCCCCGTCGGCCTTGACCAGAAGCACCTGGTGCCCCGCGGCTGCACCGTGCCTGTATCCAAGAGGAAATGCCGGATTGGTGCATTCCACCCAAACGGTATCTGAAAGTTGTGGCAGCGGGACTGCCACCATGGCGTGGTTCATCTGACCAGGAGAAGCATATCCTTCCTGCAGATTAACTTTGTCTGTGTTGATGACATAGTACTCCGACTCAATGCCCACAGCCGCAAGTAGAGACTTCATATAGTTAGACAAGCCCTTACAATCTCCAAATCCGGTACGTGACACCTCTGAGGCCGGAAACGGACGGTATCCGCCTATTCCAAGCTGTATGCTCACGTAACGGGTACGCTCCCGGAAATAAGCATAAATGACTCTGAGTTTTTCCAAATCAGAACCGCAGCCGGAAGTGAGAGCCTGCACCCTAAGGGCTTCCTGCTCTGTAAGGTTCTGGCATCCCTTCTGAATCTGATACAGCCAGGAACCCAGCTCTTTCCAGTTTTTCTGTGAGCCGTTATAACCGCCAAGGGTTATGGTTTCCGGCGAAACATAAGCAAACGGAAGCAATTCCGCCACAGGCGGCATCAAATCTTCACTGACCACCGGGTCAAAATCTTCCAGTTCCCAATGATATAAGTCCCGGCCTTTCTCAGAACTGACACTGTGCTTTAAATACGGGGAAGAATACTCCTTTATGCAATACCCGGCGGGAACGCTCACGGTATAATCGGCCTTAATGACGGCCACTTTTTCCGCGTCTACAGGGAAGAACGATGGAAAAGAAGATATGCCATTGCGACAAGCTATCTTGTATTCGTAATGAACCGTCAAGGGGAAATGGCCAGATGGCTGATAGCTGTAGATAGTATCATCGGCCACAAGGCCAGAGCTGTAAGACAGGGATACCAAATCTGACTTTTTGATCTTTACGGGCTTCGCGCTGCCGCTCTGAACACTGCCGCTGAAACTCTGAAGTTGCCGGAAACTGTCACAATACAGGACCAGTGTAGCTGCGTCAATACCGTCGTTTCCGTTTACTACAACAGTGCGCGAGACAGACAATTCTCCTGATGTAGTGGAGGTCAAAGTAAAAACCTCGTGATCATCAGTTATCACAGCATCAGGGACTGCCGTGGCTGCTGTCAGCAGAAGCATTATACCTATGAGAGCGCCTGTCATTTCCTTTTGAGGACTATTGTTCCTTCAAACATATTGCACAGCTGCTCCCAGAAAGCCCTGAGGTCCTGATAATTGGCCGCTGGGACCTGAAGAGAATTGTTTCTGAAAGCGAATGTCAAGGTAATGGTGCCATCCTCGTTTGCTACCGTTCTACATAAAGCTGTGGCCTTGAAGCCGTTTGCACGGATGCTTGCCGCAGGAGGAAGCTGCTCTATCTGGAAACCATCCGGTATTGCCAGCTTGTAAATGTATGTCATATTCTCAAGGACTATAAAGTCCACCGGAGTAACTCTTTCTCCAGGAGGAAAATCTCCCTTGTGATACTGAGTGATAAGGAAAGGCTTTACATACAGATGATCCCCGCCGGAAACCGGTGCCTGCTGGAATTCTATGGTAAACTCGGCCTTATTGTCATAAGGTTTTGCCCGGTATTCATAAGACAGTGTTTCAAAGGACTCTCCTTCTTCCACGTGCTCAAAATAAGCATCGTCCGACCCCAGTTCATCGCGTGTCTGACGTATCAGGCAGGAGGCTGCTCCCATAGCACGAAGGCCAATAGTACCTGTCACCGTGCCATTCTCCTGAAGACGGGCGTCTGCGGAAAACACGGAGGCCGCCATTGCGCGGGATGTTAGTTTCTCCCAATAGGCCGGCTTATTGGAGTCTAGCGGATACACCCTGGCTTCGTCTACCAGAAAATCCGGGGGAAGCACATCTATGTAGCCATAATCCGGTGCGGCGTCCATATAGCAGGAAGTGCCAGACGGCGTCTCAATTTTCAGGATCATTGACGTAAAGGCATCCGTACGAACATAGAAATTTGCCAGGAGGCCGCTGCTGCGCTTTCTCAGCAAAACCGGAGACACGGTATAGCCCATACCGTTAAGGACGCTTGCCACTATGGCGTTGATTGAGGCCGATGATCCTTTCCCCGCTTTTACCACGTCCCTGATGTTCTCAGGAATCATATTGAACGTGTCGTCCCATTTGACTGCACTCACAACCGCATTTCTCACATTGGCTATTGTAGTCTTCTCCTCGCCTGGTTCAACATAGAATGGTTCCAGGAATTTACCCTTCACAGAACACTGTGAGATGATATTCGTTTCCCTTACCTGCTTGTCTACGTCCGGCCATTTCATTGAATAACTCCTGTGCACAAATCCTGGTATTGTAACACCTGAGACCTCATAGGACACTGCACAGCGGTACTGTGACGGGCATAGCGATGATACTTCTCTGGGAATAGCCGGGACGTCGTTCAGGGAATAGGACTCTGTGATTAATAGGCAGGAGGGTATCACGTTGTTGCGTAATGACTTAGCCAGCTGAGACTCCTTATAAACCGGTGTCAGATACCCGCGTGCCATTCTGTTCACATGGATGAAATCCGGATACTCCAGTGAGGCAGATACCATATTGGAAGGATATGAACGCTGGAGAACCAGCTCCGGTATATCCCAAAAGCGTTCTGTCTTTATTTCATACGCAACTTCCACTACAGAGCCCACACGGACTTCCGGCGCAGTGAAGGAGCAGGAAAAAGTATTATCCGTTACTTTTTCTCTGAAAACGTATTTTCGGTCCAGCTTGGTTTTGACAAGCTTTCCGTCTGACATATTGTACGTGGTTACACGGACATTGCTTATATAGCCGTCCTGGGAATACAATATCTTATAATCGGTAACATCTTTGCCGGATTCCTTAAGTATCTTTATCCTCTGATACACATTGACCAGCAAATCCAGGCCAAGAACGTCATCAGTTCGAAGCGTAACGTCGCACTTGTCTATCAGATACACCGCCGCAGCCGTAGTGTCCGGCTGATAGACATCCATCATCACCTCTGCGTCAGAAACCTGCCCTGCCTTAGGATTAAGTTTGACAGCCTGCCCCTGTGCCGCCACTACCAGCATCAATGAACTGATTACTAAAATAATCTTTCTCATAACACAAAGGTAATGATTTTTCCGGGGCCGTGCACGAAAAGGGGGGTAAAACGTGCACGGGGTAGTCATTTTCGGGGGGCCGTGCATGAAAAAGGGGTCAAATCGTGCACGGGTACCACGTATTAGTCACTAGCGTCAGTCAACGAAAAGCGCTACTCGTTCTTTCAGATACTCACGAAGGTCTGACCAGCGGTAATAAGGACCGCTGAAGGGAGCCAGCGAGCCGAAGCGGGCTTCCTCGCCGTCGAAGAGCAGTTTCACCAGCGGTTCTCCTTTCTTGGAGGTGTAGAATACAAACTGAAGGTTGGTAGCCATGCAGGAACGGAAGGTCTGGAACCAGTATACCAGGTCGTCGGCCCGGTATGGAATAGTGCCGAAACCGTCGATGTCCATAATCAGGAGCAGAGCCATCATCACGTGGTCATGGCCGTAGCGGAGGTCGGCGCCGCTCTCCCCCGAAGCCAGGCGGTCATCGGCCTTTGTCAATATGTCATCCACTATGGACGAGCAAGGGGTACGGTAGGCAAAATACTCCTTGAACCGCTCGTAATTATCTGTTTCCCAAAGAATTGCATACTCCTCCGGAGTAAAGAATCCGTCCACGTCCAGGCGTACGTCGGCGGGAAGGCTGTTCATGCCGGCCACAAACATGTACAGGTTAAAGAACACGTCGTAGGCATTACGAGAGCCCAGGCCCTTTACCGGGTCTTTGAAAAGCCTAGCCAGAACGTCGCTGTAATTAGGGAAACGGCGAAGGAAGAACTCCTCCGAAGTTTCGGGATACGGGAAAGGAATCTCCGGGCCTTTGTAGCGGAAGGGGTTGCGGCCTTCGTTGGGACGGGTGGCCTGGATATCCAGCTTGCCCTGGTGCTCATAGACAGATGCTTTGGTCTCACGCGAGAAGGCAGCGCAGGCCGACGACATGCTAAGGATAGAGCGGACAGAGGCCGATGAACATGCATCGATCCGGCTGCCGGCGCCGAAAGCCGTGGGGAATGACGACACCATGGTTTTGGCAATATACTGGTGCTGCTGCCAGCCCAGCGGGGTAAGGTCTCCAACCTGATACTGCGCCTTCTTCCAGAAGGCTTCCAGCTGGTCCAGCTGTTTGCGGCCATAGTCCGTGAGATTGCCTGAAGCTGTGCCATTGCGCAGCATGTCCAACAGCACAGTATAAGCCTTGTCCGTATAGGCGTAGCGCGAACCGTGGCGGCCATAATGGCTGATGTACACGGGCTTGTAGCCTTTTGGTGCGGGGGTTGAGGCCTTGGGCGTCATGTCGTACACGCAGTCCAGACCGGAGGACTTGTTCCAGTCCGATAGGACTTCCTCTCGCACGCCGGTCCTTGGTGCAAGGGCAGTGGGCGCATCCACGATCTCCAGCATACGCTGCACCAGATCTTCCAGCAGGTACAGGCCATCGGCATTAGCCTTAAGCCCTTTAAGCCGGATGGGCCAGGACTTGGGTGGATTGGCCAGGCTCAGGGCCTCGGCCTTGCGCATCTGGCTGGTCGATGCATAGACGTAGTGAAGGTCGGCATACATTTTTCCGTCGGCCCCTTTCCATTTGCCGATTACCAGCTTTCCGCCGATTGGCGTGCGTTTTTCCAGGGCTTCGGGCAGTTCGTAATACTCGGCGCCCAAGGCTCCCAATACGCTGGAAAGGTTGGAATCATGTCCGCAGAGGAATGAGAACTTTCGGCCGGGCTTTTCAAGCTCTGACAGCAGTTCCTTCACCAGAAGGCGGGACAGTTCGGTTGCCACCGGTTGCGTGGAGAACATCACATCCACAGCCCAGTCCTTTACTCCGGCTATGTCCTGCCACTTATCGAAGCTGATGTCGTGGCCGAAGGCGGCAAGGCTGTCTTCCGGCTCTTCGTAATACTGAAGCACCAGAGCGTCAGAGGCGCGGAGGGCAAGCTTGAGACCGCCGGTCATGTACGGTTCCTGATACAGGCGCAGGGCCATCTGCACGTCATCAGTACGGAAGCAGGTGGTATCGTTTGCAGCGGCAGCGCCCTGCTCCATGTCCAGAACCTGCTCCATCACTTTCATCTGGGGTGCAACGGCGGCACCGATACCCGTAAATCCGGCAGGGCCGCCCATGGCCCGGATGCCGGACATAGCCTCCTCCAGATAGGCATTGTCATTCCTTTTTATGACAGGCGAGAACACCGGATTCATGGTCCCGGTCGGGTAGGGATGCTCCACCACAATGTCTTCGGCCGGGAACATGCCCAGCGCAAAGGCCTTGGCAGTGGCTATCGTGCGCTGCAGGGAGTTGGCATAGAAGCGGAGGGCCTTGTCCGGCTTTGCGCCGTCAAGCAGGCCTTCCTGTGCCATCCACTCGCCGAAGAACTGGCCCATGCGGGTTTCCAGCACAGTCCCTTTCTTGGACAGTTCGCCCGGGGCGGCGGTCCATTTGAACCATTCGTGCGGGGTGATCCTTGATGTGGCAGAGCCTTTCCCGGTGAGCGGGGAACGGAGATTGTGCCGGCTCAGTATCACCGCCTCTTCCAGGCTGTAACGGCTGTGGAAGCCGACTGGGCGGTCCATCCAGCGGTCTTCCTGCGGCACCTCCACGATGTAGAAGTGGGTGGGGACGATGCGCTCGCCGGCATGGTCGTATTTCTTGTTGCCGGTGGGATAGTTCACAACTCCGGTGACAGGGTCTCCCTGACCGCGGACGCAAAGGGTTGTGGAACCACCGCCGTCCATGTTCAGGGCGTACTGCGGGTTGAAGTTTTTTACCAGGAAGCGAGTGAGTTCACGGGCGCTCATTCCTTCGCTAATTCCCTTCCGGCGGCCGTCCACTGCCACAAGCAGAAGATGATTGTCGGCTGTCTTGGCAACGGCCGAACGGGGATGCCTAACGCCCTGGTGACGGTTGTGATCCTCGTACTGAAGGGATTTAACATCGGCCAGGAGGGTTGTATCCACGAAAGTGGTGCCCACCTGTTCGTAATTGTCGATGAGCATAGGGGCGCCGGAAAAGATGTTGGGATCCGTAGCGGCAGCCCAGAAAGCCCTTCTTTCGGCAATGCTCTTTCCCTTGCCGTCAAAAGAGATACGCACGTCCCGGAGGCCGTCGGTGTACACGGCCGCCTCGCTTTTCCAGTTAGGAACAGGCAGGTCAAAGACCACGTCGCTAGGCATGCAGAAGGGCATTTCCCCGTCCACCTTGATCACCACCGAAGTGGATTCGTAGGCCGCATTCATGGCGGCTATGGCGTTATGCTTCCGGAAGATGTCGGACGTAATACTGCCAGGTTCTTCTGTGTATGAAAAACGCAGGGCGTATTCCGGACGGTTCAGGTCCAGGTCTATAACAAACACCTGTTGGGGCGATCCAGTTACCGGCTCCTGCCCGGAGAAAGTATAATACTCTATACCGGGAGCAATGGTGGTCTGCGTCCAGCCTTTCCCGGGCTGGGCGGTAAGAGTCTGTGCTCCGGAGAGCAGCATGGCGGCAAGGAATGCCAGAATCATGCGAAAGGAAAGTTTGCTCATAAGTCGATGTGGTGGGAATGGAAGTACTTCCAAGTCATGGCAATAGTTTTAATGCTAACTATGCAAATATAACATTCTTGCCGCGCAATTACAATAATGACTTTGGATAAAAAACCGGGACCCGCGGTGAGTGGGTCCCGGAAAAGTAGTAAGATTGAATTTTACTTAAGAGTAGGATAATCGCCGGTGAAGTTCCAGACGTCGCCGGACCAACTCAGAGTAGTGGAAGCAAGCTGAGACAGAGTCTTGCCTGACTCTACTTTACCGTGGTAAGGGAATTGAGGATATCCGTCCTGGCCGCTTGCAAGGGCTGTCGCAGTGGAATGAGCACCGTTTTGTTTGATCAGCGTGTTGGAGGCATCGACATTCGCGTGCTGATAATCGTCAGCAAGGAGATACGTATAACCGGTCACGTTACCCCAGTATGCCAAAACAGGCATACCCGGCTTGCGGTAATTATCAGTGAGCGTGCAGCTGGGAAATGCCGTACCGACAACAGCTCCGGAACTCCAGTTGCTTGCCCCATGGTTACTTGCCGTAACTTCGCTGTTCCAGGCTGCGCAGTGATCGACATTAATGTTTGCTGCTCCGACATTACCAATCAATCCGCCCAACCTGAACGTTCCAACGACTGCACCGGAAGCATAACAATTGGAGATTGTTGCGGATGTTACAGTACCTACTTGAGCGATAAAACCACCGCGAATCTGATTTGATTTTATAATACTTCCGGTAGCGTAGCAGTTCTGAATGGTTACATTTAATGTATTGGAAGTGTGATGGATATTGCCGATAAAACCGGCGGCGTATGTTTTGTCGGACGTAATATCACCGCTGGCATAACAGCGCTTTATAAGTACGGTCCCTTTTTCTATAGTGCCGCAAAAACCGCCGTTATATGAGCCTTTTTCATCAGTGAGGTTGCTGCAAGAAAAACATTTTTCAAGCGTTGTTCCGTTAGTCGTAATCAGTCCCACAAAGCCTCCGTAGGTGCTGCCTCCAGTAGCTGTGACGCTGCCAGCAGAAGAGCAACCAGTCATTGTCCCACCGTGGATCTGTCCTGCGAAACCGCCATTGTTGCTGCCGCTGAAGGAGCAGGTCATCGACGTGGAGCAATCAGTAAATATTCCTGTCATCGTCTGTCCAACGAAACCGCCACATCCGCTTTGTGCAGTGACACTTCCGCTTGCAGAGCAGTTGGAGATTTCTGGTGCACCGGCATCTACATAGCCTGCAAATCCTCCTGTGTAATTGTTGCCTTTAACTGCACCGTCAATTGTACAATTATCAATAACGGTTCCAGAATTTGTAACATATCCGGCGAAACCACCAATGTACTGCCCTTTGAGATTGGACATATCAACTATAGCATCGGAATACTCGATTCTGCCCCTTCCGAATCCGGCAAAGCCGCCAAGGTCCAACTGCTGTCCCAAGGTATTTGCGGATGTGATTTTTGCATATGCTTTGCTTCTGACGTCTCCGTTTTTAGTAATGGTACCATAATTGACTCCTACAAAGCCACCGGTGTTAAGGAATTTACCGGAAGCGGGTTGTGCCGTGGTTACAACCACCTTTTTAGATTCAGTACCAACCGTACAACCTTTAATCTGGACCTTTGTCTGAGACTGGCCGATAAAGCCCCCGCAACGAGCATCGTCGGTACATGTGCTGCTAATAGTGGCATCCTCGACATGGCAGTCGGAAATAACAGATGCCTCATTGGCCGTAGATCCTATGGCTCCACCCAAATATTTTCCGGCGGTGGATACGGTACCACCTGAATATGTGCATCCGCTCATTGTAACTAATGCATTGGCAAAACCAATCAGACCACCTACGACAGAACCGCCTGTAACATTGGTGCCGATAACATTGCAGTCCGTAACAGTGACAGACGTAACTCCAGAGGTTCCAGTGTTTATATTACCAATTAGGCCACCCACGTTAGCAGAGCTACTGCTCACCGTTCCGTTACTGACGGTAATATTTGTCATTTCATGTCCGGTTCCCTGAATGTACTCTGCGAAGATTCCTCGTGCGGTAACCGTTGAATTATCCAGCGTAAGGTCCTTTGCCGAGCCTTTGAACACATAGAAGAAGTTCTTTGCCAGATTGCTGATGGTCTTATTGTTACCATCAAAGTTCACCGCTTGAGTATAGCCGCTGTTCGTATTGATGGGATTATGCGTAACGCCCTTCATATCCACATCAGTAATCATCTTGAAATATGTGGTCTGACCTCCTGTTGCAAGTCCATTGATGGCAGCTACCTGGTAGGGGTCCGCAATCAGGTAAGGATGGGCAGATGTGCCGTCATCGGCCTTTCCGGCGTACTGGTCAATATGGGAGCAGTCCATGCGGATGTAGTTGAACTTGTCGGCTTCAAGTTCTACAGCATCGGCGAACTCCTGGTAACGGGTGTACACCGTGTGGTTTTCGTTAACGGAGCTGAAGCGGAGAAGCATCTTGGAATCGGCGGGGATGGACCAGCCGGCGGGCGCGTTGGCATAGACCTTCAGGAAGCCGTCCGTGTCGACATCCTCCTGCTCGGTCAGGCTGACCTTGAGCGTAGTGGTGTTTTCAAAGTCATCAACGCTCGTCACAATCTCCAGCGAGCTCACAGTAGTGGCAACGTCTTCCGGAAGTTTGGCAATAAGGCCAATTATCTGGGATGTCTCTTCAAGTACGATACCGTCAAGATCGTTGACATCGGTCGCTGCTGCCACGAACCTGAGGTGCGAAGTATCACCATCCTTCAGCTGGGTCTGATTGAAATAATTTTCAGGGTCCTCCCCTACGGGAATCACCTCCACGGTGAAAGGTCCATTATATACATGAGGACCTTCGAAAGTGCCAAAAGAGGAATCTGCACCATCTATAAGTTCGAAAATTTCCGACTCGCTGTTAGCGTTGGTAATGCGAAGCATGTCACCTGCCTGCCAGGTATGGCCCATCGAAACAGGCTTGTTGTTTTCTCCAGTGTAAACAGGGTCGAAGCTTACCTTGGTCTGAACGTCTGACAACTTGACGGTAATGGTCATTTTACCGTTTTCCGGCTTTTCCTGCTCCTGTTTTTCGGGAGTGATTACATTGTCAATTTCCTTGCTGCAGGCAATTCCGACGGACAGAACGGCCACGACGGCCATCATTCTAAAAATCATCTTTTTCATAATCCTGTCCTCCTGTTAATCGCCAAAGTCATCATACAGCTCGTTCGCGTCCATGTCATCCAAAGAGACCCCATGGACCGACTGCGAAATAACACCCTCTAAATCCATCTCAAGATAGGACGCCGAGGGTGTATTATACGTCCTACTGCATCTGATAGTTTTTTTGTTCATAACCCTATAGTTTTTTATGATTTCCTATAATAAAACGTCGATAATGGACTTGATAATGGGTTCCATGACATCGTAGCCCACGGGACCGGGATGGAGATAGTCATACAGGCAGTAGTCCGGATGCAGGGACAGGCCGTCTTCGGCCACCATGGGAGTCCAGTAGTCACACCAGGCAAAGCCCTTGGAGGCTGCATATTCCTGCAGCATCCCGTTCAGGGTGATGATATGCGCGCCCTTGGTGTTGGGGTTGGACAACCTGGAAGAGGAATTGTTGCAAGGTGTCACCGTGCAGATAACCACCTTAATGCCGGCGGCATCGGCCATTTCGGCCATGGCCGCTATATTGGCCGCAATCTCCGCTTCTGAGAAGCCCTGTGCCAGGTCGTTGGTTCCGCCCATGATCACCGTCACCACGGGATTCAAATCCACGATATCCCTCTTGAAACGGGCCCGCATCTGGGTGGTATTCTGGCCGCTGACTCCTTTGTCCAGATAGCCGTTGGCCGTAAAGAAGCCTGGATGGAACTTCACGGTGACATTGTCACCGCTCTTGGTCATGTAGCTGGCGTCGAAAGGAATCTTCAACTTATCCTCGGTAAAGGTATTGGACGTACGTGCCCACTGCCATGTAATGCTGTCGCCGATAAAGATAGCGTTGATGCGCCTGGGAGTATCCAGCAGCACGGGCATGGGGCCGCTAAGGTTCCACACTGCGGTGGGCCAGGTCTGGGCCGATGCCTGCGCGGAAACTGAGCCCTCGGTACCGGCATAGCAGTCTGTAAGCGTAGCCCCGACGGAGTTTTTACCGCAGAAAGGAAGGCTGCCGTTCCAGCCGATGCAGCTGGAAATGACGGCTAAAGCACCTTCGCCCTGCTGAGTGCATTGGCCGACGAACGCACCGGCGTCCGTGCCTGATGCAGTAACAGAACCAGCAGCATAGCAATAAGAGATATTGGAAGTATATACGATACCGGCCATTCCGGCAACCTGGGCATAGGATGCGCCGTTGATGGAAGCGGTGGTATAGCAATTGGTGAGGTCTCCGTTCTGGACAAAACCGCTGAAGCCGCCGCAATGGGCGCCTTTGGCCGTTACACTGCCGCCAGAGACATAGCTGGAGCCGATATTGTCGTACTGAACGCCCACGAAGCCGCCGCAGTTGGTGCTGCCTGTGACGGAAGTTCCCACCACATGGCACTGCGACACGGTGACGTTGTTGCCGCCGGTGTAAGAATTGCCCAGCTGGCCAACAAAACCGCCCACATAAGTGCCGCCGTTAGCCACGAAAGCAGCATCCTTGACATAGCATCCACGGAAGGAAACGCCGATGGATGCGAAGCCGCAGAAACCGCCGCTCTGGGACTTTCCGCTGTTGTTTTCCGTAACGGTACCACTGCTATAGAAGCAGTCAGTGAATGCCGAATTCTCAGCCGTGCCCACAAAGCCGCCGGCATGCTTGGTGCCAGAGACATTGCCGCTGGCGCTGCAGTTATTGAAAGACGAAGCCCCGGCCGAATAGCCTGCGAAGCCGCCGGTATATTCCGACGTATTCACCACATTCGCGGCTGAAGAACAATCCGTATAGGAAGCGGCCACTTCAGTATAACCTACGAAACCGCCCGCATGGTTGCCCGTGGCATTGACGGTGCTTCCCGCCAGAACTTTACAATCCTTAAAAGTGGGGCAGGCATAGCTTGCGCGGCCTATGAAGCCGCCAACGTCCTTGAGTGCCGCCTTGGTTGCGCTAACCGTTGCCTTTACAGTGCAGTCCGTAAAGCTGGCGCCGGTATTTGCGCCGCCGATGAAGCCGCCTGTATATAGCTCAGAGGTCCCGTTATAATCCTGATTCACAGTCACGTCTACAACGTGGCAATCCACAAAGCGTGCGGGAACCTCGTACTTGTCATCACCGGTTATATCCGTGAAGGCTGCAAAACCGCCCGCATGACCGGAGGTGCTGGAAACGGTGGTATTCTCTACGCGGCAGCCAGTAATGGTGCCGGTAGTGCGCACGTGGCTGGCAAATCCAGCCGAGAAATTGGAACCGGTAACCGTTGAATTTTTCACAACCACGTTCTCGCAGTAGGCAGGAAGGCCTGTGGTGCCAAGGAAGCCTGCCACTACGCCTTTCTTGGTGGTGCCGGAAATTGCAGCTCCGTCGAAGGTAACGTTGCGAATACTTCCGTACAGCACGCCGCAGAAACCGGCATAAGTGCCGTCGGTGGTCAGGCCCTTGATGGTATGGCCGCCGCCGTCAAAATCAATAGCCTTGTAGAAGCTGCCGCTGTTGTTGATCGGGGTCCAGGCCATGCCGGTGATGTCAACATCGTCCAGAAGGCGGAAATAATACTTGAAGGAAGTGGCGTTGGATGGCGCCGCAGAATTCTTGTACAGGGTCATCATATTGCCCATCTGGCGTGCGTTGGCTATAAGGAAAGGATTTTCCTCGCTGCCGTCGCCGTCCACATAATCCTGTATGGCAAGGTTCAGGCCCTTGATGGTGTTCATCTTACCGCCCATCACGGTTTTTGCCGCACTGAGTGTCACGCTGGCCGAATACACCTCCTTGCCGGGGTCAGTCACGAAGACCGAAATATGCGAGCCGGCGGGAAGGTCTATATCGTCCCAGGGCAGCATCATGTATGCCGTAAGAACCTGTTCCTGCGCCGATACATCCACGCCTGTCAGGGGCAGGGTGTAGTCCGTGCCGTCAAGGCGCACAGTAGCCTTGTCAACGGTAGTAACGCCCGCGGGCAAAATGGCCTGCAACTTGACTGCAGCGGCGCTTTTTAAGGTACCGCCATGGGCCGAAGCCCAGCTGTCGACGAAAGCTACTTCTGAATAGCTGTTCACACCGCTAAGCAGGGCCTTGTAGCGAAGATGCGCCACTGAGCCGTTGCCCTCCTGTGCGGGAGTCTGGGTGTCGGCCTCCGCTTCCTCAACTCCGGCATAGGTGCCGGGACAAAGGATGTCAAAGGTGGAACCAACCACCTCCGTGCCAGTGAATTCGGCCTCTTTGTCAGAAATGATGCGCGAGAGCGTAAACACCTGCGACTGCTCCCCGGAAATTACCCGGATGCAGTCCGACTCCTGCCAGGCTGTGACCAGCTTGTTTTCCTGAGCCGTAAATTCAACCTTGGTATAGCTTTCTTCCGGCATGCATACCCGGATGGTCACCTGTTTGCCATCGGGGACTTCAGCCGTAATGGCCAGCTCCTCCCTGACGCAGGAAAACAGCATCATGGGCAGCAGGGCAAAGCCAATTATATGGTTACGGGATCTCATATTCTACTGTTTTCTGAGAATGACGAACTGGGTATCGCGTGAGCGTTCACCCGCATGGTCGTACTTGCTGTTGTCGCAAGGATAGTTCACTACATGGGTGGTGGGATCGCCCTCACCTTCCACGCAAAGGGTGGTGGAGCCTCCGCCGTCCATGTTCAGGGCGTACTGTGGATTGAAGTGCTTCACCAGGAAGCGCGTAAGCTCACGGCAAGACATACCCTTGCTGTGGCTGTTTCGGCCGTCTACTGCAAAGAGGATGAAGTGGTTGTCCTCAGTGAGGGCCACGGCGGTACGGGGGTGACGTACGCGCTGGTGACGCTGCGGATCCTCAGAATTGAGCTTGTTCACAGTGGCCGCGGGGATGGTGTAGTCACAGAATACTTCACCCACCGGGTTGTAGTCGTCCACCAGCATGGGAGCGCTGGAGATGACATCGGGTTCCGTAGTGGTCAGATAGTAGTTACGCTGCTGGGGAACGGTCTTGTCCTTTCCAGAGTAGTCAATATGCAAATTGCGTCCGCCGTCGCCATAGAAGGCGGCTTCGCTTTTCCAATTGGGAACACCGGTACTGCCAATGGTCACGTTTGGCAGCATGGACTTGAGCTTACTGTCCACACGGATAAATATAGAGCCCGCCTCATAACCTGCGTTAAGCGTTACCACGGCACCCTTGCTCTTATGCACGTTGGAGGTGGCTGTAGCCGGCGACACATAGTTCAGCTTTACCTCGTATTTGGGGTTGGACAGGTCAAGGTCAATCACAAATACCTGCTCCACCTGACCGGAAACTGCGTCCGTGCCGTTGAAGGTATAGTAGACTATGCCTTCGTCGATGGTCTTGGAGGTCCAGCCTTCTCCGGAGGGGCGTACGATCTTACCGCGGTTGGCTTCCCACTCTCCGGAGGGTGTAGGCTGCTGCTCCTCCCCTTCCCCTCCCTCGTCGGGGACTTCGTCCTCGGCCGCAGGGTCGGTGGAATCGGTCTGCGCGTCCGGATTATAGCTGGGCGGAGGAAGCTCGGGAACGGGCTTCCTGGCACATCCCCCCAGCATCAGGGACAGCAGTAGCGCTGTCCATAGTACTTTCCTGATATTCATAATCTGTTACTCGTTGTAGAGCATATTTTCGTCAAAGTCGGAGAGCTGGGCATCCACGTTGGGATTATCGTCCTCGTGGTTCCAGGTCCTGCCTTCCTTGTGACCGGGAACAGCACCGCTGAAGTCCCAGATGTCGGCACTCCAGCCAAGGCTCTGGGCAACGCTGCTCAGGGAAGCGCCCATGCCGGCCGCCTTACCGTTATAAGCGCAGTTGTATGAGCCAGCGCCCCTGACCATCGGATTTTCCGGGCTGGCGTTCTCCTGGTCAAATAGTTCGTAACCGCCTGCCGCAGCATTGCCAACGCAGTTGACAAGCTGCAGATCGGCCTTGCGGTAGCAGTCCACAAGATAGTTCTTGAGAGCTGTGGTGCCAATAATTGCACCGTTGCTGTAGTGCTCGTTCTCGTCAACGGCGTTGGACTCGATCTTAGAGTTCCAGGCGATGCAATTTTCTATATGGTTCTTGGGGTCGGCTGCCGTATTGTTGGCCACACTACCCTTCTGATTCAGGTTGGCACGGCCTACGATACCGCCGGCATAGAACTGTGCGGTTACGACCGAGCCGGAGAAGCAGCGGTAAACTGCGCTGTTCTCGGTGCGGAGGTCACCCACTATACCGCCGGCAATCTGGGTTACGCTCAGGACAGTACCGGCAGTCCAGCAATCGCTGATGACGGTATAGCCGCTGGAAGTACCCACGATACCGCCCACGCCGGCGGCGTCGGCAGAAACTGAGCCTTCAAAGGAGCATGCGGTAATGGTGACGTCGCCGCCGGCAATACCTACGACACCGCCGGCATTGCCACCGGTGGTATGAACCGTAGCCTGTACAGAGCAGTCTGTGATAGTGCCTTCCTTGGAAGAACCGAACAGGCCGCCCACGGTAGAAACACCACTTACGGTACCCTGCACAGAGACGTTGCTTGCCTGGCCGGCTTTGCCGGTAGTTCCGCAATAACCGCCAAGGATACCGGCGCCGGTGTTGGAAGCGGCAACTATGGTGGCGTTCTCTATTGTCAGGTCATAGCACTTGCCGTACAGCACGCCGAACAGGCCGGGATATGCGGCGGAAGCGCAGGAAAGGTTGGAAATCTTGTAACCTGCTCCGTCAAAGTCGATGCCCAGGTCGAACGGGCTCACTGCATTCAGGGATTCCCATTCCACGCCGGTCATATCAATATCGGCGCCAAGGCGGAAGTAACGGGTTTCACCCGCGACGAGGTCTTCCTTGATGTATTCCATCTGCTGGGCGGTAGTGATGATCCAGGGGGATGCCTGGGTACCCTCTCCTTCATAGTGCACAGCCGGCGGGACGTCGGAAGGCCAGGCCGATGCAGCCAGGGACAGGAGATTCACCTTGCCGCTCTTGAGCGGGGTTTCGGTCGCAAAGGTCAGCTCCTTGGCGTACGCCTTTTCAGCGGCCTGAACGGTGACCGTAAGGGTGGTACCTGCGGGCACCACTGTCTCGTTCCAGGAGGTGGTAAGCCAGCCTACAAGGGGTTTGCCTGCTTCCAGGGCGGCCACATCCTGCAGGTTCAGCGTGAGCTTGTCGGTGAGGGTTTCACCGTTTCCGGCATAGAAAATGGCGCTGGGGGCAGACAGGACAATGGATGTAATCTCCGTCAGGGCCTCAGGGAAGGTGAAGGCGAATTTTAGAACGCCTGTCTGACGAAGGGTGCCGCCGTGATTCTGGGCCCATGCCGGGCTGAACACGAAGCTGGTGTAGTCATCAACGCCTTCAAGGGCTGCCACGTAACGCAGGTGGGCTGCGTCGGCATTGCCCTTCTGGGTCTGGGTGGCCCAGTTCACCTCTTCAAGAGAAGGATAGGCGATGGTGAAGCTGTTACCATAGACAATCTTGCCGGAGAAGTCGGCCTGCTTGGGGGTAAAGCCTTCCTGGATGGTGTAGATTTCTGTTGTGTTACCGGTAATGGTCAGGATATCGCCGGCGTTCCATGTCCAGGAAATACCAGTTTCGGTGATTTCGGCGCCACGTGTGAGTTCGCCGGGGAAACGGGCGTGGATGGTAATACATTCGCCGTCCTGAGCAGGAAGGGCCTCGCGCTCGCAGGATACGCATGCAACCACCGCTGCGGCAATGAAGAAGAATTTAATACCGTGCTTCATATTGTAAACTTTTGATTATTCTGAATAGAAAACTGACTGCTCAAAGTCTGGCATCTGACCGGTTGCGCTCTGGCCTCCGGCGCCGGGGTTCCAGGTGGCGCCGTTGCGGTGACCGGGGATGCTTCCGCTGAAGTCCCATATATCTTCGGACCAGCCCAACGACTTGGCTACATCACTGAGGGTGGCGCCGGCAGGAGCCGCCTTGCCGTTATAGGCATAGTTGTAGGTGCCTGAGCCCTTCACCATAGGTGCAGTAGGGCTGGCATTCTCCTGATCGAAGAGTCCGTAACCGCCCTTGCTGGAGTTTACGGGACAGTTGATAAATACCATGTTGGGCTTGCGGAAACAGTCGGCCAGGTAGTTCTTGATGGCCGTGGAGCCCACGACTGCGCCGTTGCTGTAGTGCTCGTTGCCATCAGTAGCATTGGACTCAATCTTAGAGTTCCAGGCGATGCACTTTTCAATATGGTTCTTGGGCTCTACAACGTCGTTGTTGGCGGCGTTGCCCTTAGCGTTCTTGTTGGCACGGCCTACGATGCCGCCGCCATAGAACTGAGCCGTGATATCCATTGCCGAGAAGCAGTTGTAAACTGAGCTTCCTTCGGTAATCAGGTCTCCTACAATACCGCCGGCCTGCTGCGTTTCCGTGTTTATCACACCGGCAGTCCAGCAGTCTCGGATGGTAACCTTGCCGGGATCGTAGCCGATGATACCGCCGGAGCGGGAAGTATTGGACTGGATGTTCACAATTGCCGAGCAGGCGGTGATGGTGCACTCGCGGGCCGAACCGAACAGACCGCCGCAGGAAGACTTCTGGCTGACGATAGAACCTTCCACATGAACGTTGGTCACTTCGCAGGGCTTGCCAGCCGTGCCGCCGTAACCGCCAAGGATACCGGCTGTAGAGCTCTGGGTAATGATGTTGGCACCCACGATGTTGAGGTCTTTACATTTGCCGTACAGCACGCCGAACAGTCCGGGATAGCTGGCCGCGTCACAGGAAAGGTTGGAGATGGTGAATCCGGCGCCGTCGAACTCCACGCGCTTGTTATAAGGTTCCTGGAAATTGATGGGTTCCCATGCCACGCCGGTCATATCGATATTGGCACCCAGCCTGTAGCAGCGGGTTTCGTCGGCAACAATGTCTTCCTTGATGTAGCCCATCTGCGCTGCGTTGGTAATGATCCAGGGATCGGCCTCGGTACCGGAACCGCCGGAATAGCGCTCCCCGGGAACTTCTCCGGACCATGCCGAAGCTTCTAACGTGAAGGTGTTCACCATGCCGCTCTTAATGGTTGCATCGGCAATTAAGCTAACCTCCTTGGTGAAGACTCCGCTGCCGGTGGTGACGGTAACGGTGAGCACCGTACCGGCCGATATGGCGGCCTCGTTCCAGGAGGTGGTGATCCATCCTATCAATGTCTCACCGGGCGCGAGGGTTACACCCTGGAGATTAAGCGTAAGCTTGTCGGTACGCGCTATGTCATTTCCTGCAAAGAAAATGTCACTTGGGGCAGACAGCTCGATGGATGATACCTTAGTCACCGATGCGGGGAAGGTGAAGATGAACTTCATAACGCCCGTCTGGCGCATGGAACCGCCGTGGTCATACGCCCATGCGGGGCTGTAAGTGAATGTAGAGTATGTATCCACGTCGTCCAGGACGGCTACGTAACGCAGATGGTCGATGTTGTTGTTGCCAACCTGCGTCTGTGCGGTCCAGTCCACCGCGTTCAGGGACGGGTAGGCGATATCGAACTTGCTGCCCTTGACGGGGTTGCCTGTAAACTCGGCCTCCTTGGCGGTGAAACCGTCGTTGATGGAGAAGATTTCGGTGGTTTCGCCCATGACGGTGATGATGTCATCGGACGACCAGGTCCAGGAGATACCGGTGGTGAGATGTCCGCTGCCGCGGGTCTCTTCCGGGAAACTGGCCCGGATGGTAATCTTACTTTCCTGGGCGGGGACGGGTTCTTGACGATATTTATTCTGGCAGGAAACGGCCAGCAGAGTTGCTGCTGCAAAGAACAGAGTCAATCCTTTATTCATGGCTATTCCGCTTTTATCTGTATATTTCGTTTTCATCGTTGAAATCCGGCAGCTGTCCGGAGGAACCGGACTGTCCGGAAGAGGTGGCTTTGTGTACCGGGACATCACCGCTCAAATCCCAGATGGCCTCGGACCAGTCCAGGGACCGTGCCACGTCGGACAGAGTGGCGCCGGGCTTTGCTGCCTTCCCGTGATAAGGGTAGTTGTACTCCCCTTTCACGGCAATTACAAGCGGTGATGCAGGTGATGCGTTTTCCTGGTCGTACAGGACATTGAAACTGCCGGTAGCGCATTCCTGGAAGTCCAGGTCCGGGCGGCGGTAGCAATTGCTCAGGTAGTTCTTGATGGAGGTAAAACCGGCAATGGCGCCGCTGCTGTAGTGCGGACTATCGTCCTGATTTATAGCATGCACGTAATCGTTCCATGCTATGCACTTGTCTATCACGTTGTTGGGGGAAGACTCTTCCGGCGTTCCAGCTTTCTGGTCCTGGTTGCAGTGTCCCGCAATACCACCTACTGCAAAGGCGCCCTCCACCCTGGAAAGTGAATAGCAGTTGTAAATCTTGGTGCCTGGGGTAATTGGGCCTCCAGTGATACCGCCAACGCGCTGCTGGCCCTTGGCGAAACCAGCCGTCCAGCAGTCGGAAACTATCGAAGCCGTACCGGCGTCATAACCGAACAGGCCACCGACATAGCTGCCCTTGCCGTATACCTCGCAGTCGGCCGAACAGCCCACTACGGTAGCTGTATTGATACGACCGAAGAGGCCGCCGATGCCGTTCACCGAGGATGTGTTGGTAACCGTGCCATGTACATGGACGTTGCGGGCTTCGCCGGGCAGGCCATTGGTACCGCAATACGCGCCTACGATGCCGCTGGCGCTGTTCGCATCACATTCTATGACGGCATTGGTGAAGTTCACGTCGTAGCAGCGGCCGTACAGCACGCCAAAGAAACTGGCGTAATTGGGCGCATTGCAGTAGAAATTGTCAATAGTGTGGCCGTTGCCGTTGAAGTCAATCTGCAACTTATAAGGCTGGGCGAAGTTGAGGGGCACCCAGGGCAAATTCTGCATATCGATGTCGTTCTTCAGGCTGAAGTAGATCATGTTCCCTTCTTCCAACTTATCCGACATGGTGAGCATATCGGAGATGGTGTACAGGTTGTATGGATCGTCTTTGGTCCCCGATCCGCCGTCGGGGGCGACATAGGCCTGCTTTATCAGCATGTAGGCAGTTGCATTGGATGCCGGTTCCCATTTTCCGTCTCCATCCACATCGTCGATTGAGATGGGCAGGAGATAAGTGGTCTCAGGTTCCAGGCCTGATGCCGTAATCTTGAGCTTTGCAGTGGACGAAGCCTTGCCGAAGCGTGGCAGCATAACGCTGTTCGTCACAAATTCGTAGGCCGATCCGGGGCACATCTCATACTTGGTGCCCTTGGCTTCGTTATATGCGGCTACGGCGTCGGGATCTCCTTTGAAAGAGATGGTAAGCATGGTCCCGGGGACGCCGTCGTCGTTGGCGTAAGCCCTGACACTGAAGGTCTTGCTTCGGCCAGGAAGCAGTTCCAGAGTGGATCCGGAATCATCCACACCTGCATACAGGACCGCTGTCATGTTGCTGTATTGGTCGCTGCTGTCACTTTTGCAGGAAGACAGCGCCAGCATCGTCAGCGTGAAGAAAAAGACGGGTAGTATATACTTTTTCATAAGCGCGTCCATTTAGAAGGTAAGGCCGTCATCCCAGCCGGGGTTCTGCTTGAGGGCGCCCCGGGTCAGGCTGCGTTCGTCGATAGGGATGGGATACAGGTAGTCGCGGCCTTCGTTCCAGGTACGGTCCGTAGTCGCGTGGGGGCTCACGAAGCCGGAGTTACCGCCGCTCAGGACGATATCCGTCCCAATCTTGTACTTGAGCGGGGCCGTACCGGCAGGTGCTTCGTCAGTGGTGTATAGCAGGATATCCTTGCTGCCGTCACCGTCAAGGTCATATTCGCCGGCGCCGGGGAAATACATACCGTAGATGGGGGCCTCAAAAGTCTTTCCTTCCTTCCAGCGCATGATGTCGTAGTAGCGCAGGCCTTCCTGGCACAGCTCCACCGTGCGCTCGCGGCGGATTTCCAGAATAACGCCGGCATAATTGCCGGTCACGTTCTGGTAACCGCCCCATTCGGAGTCAGTAAGGAACCCGTCAGGGGAATCGTTGGCGGCCGACAGGGAAAGGTGCGGCATGCCTACGCGGTCTCGCAGAAGGTTAACGGATTTGTCAAGGTCTTCCTGGTTGATGGATCCGGCTTCGGCCTTTGCTTCGGCATAGTTGAGCAGAACCTCGGCATAACGGAAGATAATCAGGTCTATGTCCGCGCCGTTCCAGACATCCTGGTCTTTGGTGGTGACGTACTTGATCGGCTGATAGCCTGTAATGGAGCACGCCAGATCTGGAGCCGAGAAGACTTCCGTACCCATGCGCTTATAGCCGGGCGTACGGATGGCCTGGGCCAGGCGGGGATCACGGTCCTTGGTCTCGTCGTAGAAGTTCATGGTCTCCCAGCCCATCTTGTCGGTGAAGCGGGTTCCATCGGCCATCAGGTAACTGGCCACTATCTTCTTGGTCATGCCGGGACGGCCCATGGAACCGGTGTTCATGGTGTAGTTGGAATTGTGATACACACCGTAGGTTAGGTTGTAATTCCTGGCCAGTATCACTTCGTCCGTGAGCTCGGTGGCATTGAAGGTGGTGAACAGCTGATAGTAGGCGCCGTTCTTGCCGCCATCAGTGTGCAGGGTGTAGCCGCTTGTGGCCATCATTTCGGCCGATGTCTCGGCGCAAAGGTCCAGATACCACTTGGCGTCGTGTGCGCCCTGACCGTAATCGAACTCAGTATGGTATTTACGGAAGGTGCCTTCGAAGAGCAGGAAGCGCGATTTCAGGGCCATGGCCGTCCAGCGTGTGACCTCGTAGGTGCTCTTGGTGGACGGGAGTTTTGCGATTGCAAAGTCGATGTCCTCAATCATTTTGCCCATGATGAACTCGCGGGAGTCGCGGGGGCGATTAAGCTGTTCAGTGTCTGTAGAACCCACCTGAGTGTCGTACCAGGGAACGTCTCCGAAACGCTTCAACTTTTCAAAGTAGAAATAGGCGCGGAAGAAGCGGGCAAGGGCCTCGTAGTGAGTGCGCACCGCCTTGTCTTCGCACTGGGGAAGGTAGTCCAGCATGGTGTTGACGTTGCGGAGTGCGCCCCAACTCCAGCCGCCGTCAGAGGCCGATGCAGGAATGGAGCGGATTGCTCCGCCGCGCATCTCGTCCGACAAGGTGAGCTGCGTGTAGGCGTCGTCGTTGGCAATGTAAAGGCCGGTTCCCGGGAACATCCCGTAGAAGTTCATGGAAAAGGCCTTCAGCTCGGTTTCGTTGTCGAAGAAGGTGTCAGGACTCATCTTGTCCTTTGGCACCACGTCCAGAAGGTCGTCGCAGCCGGTGAAAGTGAACCCGGCTATCAGAATGAAGAGTGTTTCAAGAATCTTTTTCATAGCTGGATACACTTAAAGGGTGATGTCAATGCCAAAGGTGAATGTCTTCTGCCAGGGGTATACGCGGAGGTTGCCCTGGGTCATGGCCATTTCCGGGTCGATATAGTCCGAGTGCAGGCCCGGAGCAAAGTAGAAGAGGTTCTCGCCTGAGAAATATACCCTGAGTTTGGCTATTGAAGCCTTGCGGGTGAGTTTCTCCGGGAGGGTGTAGCCGAAGGTGAGGTTCTTCAGGCGCAGGTAGCCGATGTTCTGGAGATAGCGGTCGTTGGCTATGCCAAGTTCTCTGTTGGTGTTCATGGCTACATAGCCGCGGGGACGCGGGAAATAAGCGTCCGGGTTTTCTTCGGTCCAGTACTGCGTGTGGAAGTCACGCGGGATGAAAGTCACGTAAGGGCGGGCGAAGGGGCCCCAGAAGGAGCGGGCGTCGGCTGCCGGGTACCAGTCCATCTTGCCGATGCCCTGGAAGAAGACGGCCATGTCGAAGCCCTTCCAGGAGGCGTTCAGGTTGATACCGTAGTTGTAGCGGGGCTGGCTGTTGCCTATTACAATCCAGTCTCCGCTGTCCCCTACTTTCTCGTTGCCTTTGTCAATCTTGCCGCTGCCGTCAAGGTCGGCGAACTTCATGTCACCGGCTCTGAGGCCGCCGGTCATAAGGTCGTTTACCACGCTCTGGTCCACGGTATAGGCTGCTGCTTCTTCGTCCGTGGCGAACAGGCCATCTATATGGTAACCCCAGATATCGCCGTACTTCATTCCTTCCCAATAGTTCTTGGCGAAGATTTTATCGGGGTTGTTGAAGCGGGTTATATAGGAGACATAGTCACTGAACAGGACGCTTGCACCGTAATGGAAGGGGCTGCCTCCCAGATTGAAGCTGTCTTTCCAGCTTACTGACAGTTCGTAGCCCATGGTGCGGAGGTCGGCCACATTTTCCTTGGGAGCGCTGCTGTAGCCGTAGGTGGCGGGCAGAGGCTCGCCGGCGGTGAGCATGTCCTTGGTGTCACGGATATATGCTTCGGCCGATACTTCCAGCCTGCTCTGCAGGAAGCCGAGATCCAGACCGATGTTGCTCTGGACTGAGCGTTCCCAGGTGAGGCCGGAGGAGACCGGAGCGGAGATGGTGGCAAGTGAAGGATTGGAGCCGCCCAGCAGGTAGGTGGACTTGCCGCCGGTGTCGATAGTCCGGATGGCCGGATAGTAGGAGCTCATCTGCTGGTTGCCCAACTGGCCGAATGAGGCGCGGAGCTTGGCGTTGTTCCACCAGCCCTTGAGCGGGGAGAAGAAATTCTCCTCGGAGATGCGCCAACCCAGGGATACTGACGGGGAGAACACCCAGCGGCTACCCCTCAAAAAGCGGGAGGAGCCGTCGTAACGGGCGTTGGCCTCAAACAGGTACTTGCCCATATAGTCGTAGTTGATACGGGCGAAGTAACCGGTGGTTTTGTATTCGTTCTGGCCGCCGCTGACGTCGGTGCGTTTGTTGCCGTCATTGTCGGCGCCGGTCAGGTCAAGGTCGTTCAGGGTCTCGGAATACATATTGTATCCAATGGCGGTGAGGTCTTTCAACCACTTGGTCTCGTAGTTCACACCGGCCATCACCTTCAGGTTATGGGCGTCATTCCAGCTGTGCTCGTAGGTGGCGAACACGTTGGCGGCCCTGTATATATGGGTGTTGGTCTGTTCGGTGAGCTTGTCTTCGAAAACGCCGGTTTCCATGGTCTCTATTTCTCCGGGAACTGTGGAATAGAGTCCGTTCACGGCGCGGTTCAGGTATCGCTTGTAAAGCAGCGTGTAGGTATAGTCCGCTTTGAGGGTAAAACCCTTGAATGGCGTAATGGTCAGGTCAAGGGTCTCGCTCAGGTTGTCAGTGGTATCACTGTTCACGTTTGTTCCGTCCAGCAGCATCAGCAGGCCGTCCATCACCGTGTAGCCGTTGTACTGGGTCAGATATACCGGGGAACCGTCCGGATTTGAGGTGGGGTAGCTGGCAAGGGCATGTCCGGTACTCTTGGCGAAGTTGTTGCTGATACCGCTCTGGCCGGGATAGGAGTATGAACTGTTGAAGTAGCTCAGGTTTGAACCTATGCGCAGCCATGGCGTAACCTCGAAGGACAGTTTCACTCTCAGGTTGAAGCGGTTGTACTTGTCCGGATTCTCACGGAACATGCCTTGCTCGTAGGTGTAGCCGCCTGATACCAGATAGTTGATGACCGGCGTGGCACCGCTCAGGGTTATGGTATGGCTGGTGGTGGGCTTGATGTCGTTGTACAGGTAGTGCCACCAGTCCGTGTTGGCGTAATAGTTATAGGTATCCTTACCGCTTCGCTGGTCAATCACTACCCAGGGACGTTCCGGGTTTTCGGTAACGTCGTAACGGCGGATCCACAGCTCATACATGTCCTTATCCGTGTACGTAGCATACTGGGTTCCGGGGGAATACGCTTCCCAGAAGAGGTTGTTCAGGTACACCGAATTGTAACCTCTGGTTTCCCAGTCTGTGCTGGTAGTGGGGGCGGTGAAACCGACGCGTCCGCTGTATGACACCGTAGCACGGCCTTCCTTTTCCTTGTTGCCGCTCTTGGTGGTGACCAGTATAACACCAGCCGATCCCCTGGCGCCGTAGATGGCGGCGGCAGCGGCGTCCTTGATGACGGAAATGGTTTCCACGTCGGCCGGGTTAAGGAATTGCAGGTCTCCTTCGGCTCCGTCTATCAGGACCAGCGGGCTACCGCCGTTGATGGAGTTCAGGCCTCGGATATTCAGGCTTGCGGCCTGGCCGGGACGGCCTGATGAGGAGGTGATATTAAGACCGGGAACGCTACCTTGTAGCATATGTCCAACGTCCAGGGCCGAACGGTCCTGCAGGGCATCGGCTTTCACGACTGACACGGCGCCGGTGAGGTTGGTCTTTTTCTGGGAACCGTAACCCACCACCACCAGTTCGTCAAGCATAGTGGTTTCCTCCTTCATGACGATATCCAAAACGGGCTGGCCGGATATCACCACGGTTTCGTTATGGAAGCCAAGACAGGCGAAATCAACCGTGGCGCCGTTCTGCACCTTTACCGAATATGAGCCGTCCAGATCCGTGATGGCACTGTTGCCACCGCGCACCATGACAGCCACGCCCGGAAGCGGCTGGCCATCGCTGTCTTTCACCACTCCCTTCAGGATATAATCCCCCTGTTGGGCCCATGCCGCCACGCCCAGCAGCAGCAACAGGAAGGTGATAAGAGCTTTGGTTAGATTGGTCATGTTATTAGTGTTAGGCAAATTTTAAAACTAATATTCAACACAAATATAAAATAATAATATTTCGTACATCTCTGATATACAGTTTTTTACGACGAAATGTATTATTTGGGCCCCGAATGGACAAAAAAAATCCCCGAAGCTCATTTCTGAGTCCGGGGATTCGAAGAACCGCAGCTACCTACTCTCCCACCTGGTGGGGCAGTACCATCGGCGATGGTGAGCTTAACTTCTCTGTTCGGAATGGGAAGAGGTGGTTCCTCACCGCTATAACCGCGGCAATATATTACTTGAGAGAATGATCAGATTCTTCGCTTCGCTCAGAATGACAAAACTGTCATCCTGAGGAGTATTGCGACGAAGGATCTCTCCGATTTCGCAAAAGAATGGCGATATATTTCTTTCAAGAGAAAGTCTCTCGGGCTATTAGTACAGGTCTGCTGAGGCCGTCACCGACCTTACACATCCTGCCTATCAACGTGGTAGTCTCCCACGACCCTCAAGGGAAAACTCATCTTGGAGACGGCTTCGCGCTTAGATGCTTTCAGCGCTTATCCTGACCCAACGTGGATACCCGGCGGTGCAGCTGGCGCCACAACCGGTATGCCAGAGGTTGGTCCGACCCGGTCCTCTCGTACTAAGGTCAGTCCTCCGCAGTTTTCCAACGCCCACAACAGATAGAGACCGAACTGTCTCACGACGTTCTGAACCCAGCTCGCGTGCCACTTTAATCGGCGAACAGCCGAACCCTTGGAACCTGCTCCAGCCCCAGGATGTGACGAGC
>Ga0310786_10001189_pt1 | contig 41874 bp, 35 predicted proteins | sample AusTroGonzalo_MG_FD_203881 | JGI IMG/M metagenome (GOLD analysis project Ga0310786, IMG submission 203881) | Bovine rumen microbial communities from tropical cattle in Woodstock, Queensland, Australia - Gonzalo_03 (v2) (version 2) | ecosystem: Host-associated > Mammals > Digestive system >...
TATTTGATGAGGCGGTGCTGCTCGCTGGCCCAGAGCGAACTGGAGGCGTGACCCGAGGAAAGAATCACCGACTTGACACCTTGGGGTTGGCAATCAATGATATAAGCAATAGCCTGCATAGCACCCCACGACTGACCGATGAGATGGACTCGGTCAAGATGCAGGTGCTCGCGCAAAGCGATCAGCTCATTAATCCAAGTCTCTTGGGTCCAGAGTTCGGGGTGACCGTCGAGGTAGGAGTTGCCGCATCCGATTTGGTCGTAGGAAATCACCTGACGGCCCGTGTCTGCAATGCGGTCTAAAACCTCGAAATAGTTGTGCGTGCTGCCCGGACCGCCGTGCAGACAAAGCAGCGCAGGCTTGCTTGAAGGTTCACCGACAATGCGGTAATAGGTCTGATAGCCTAAGAAAGGCATGTATCCTTCTGTAATGGGGTGTTGTTTCATAGTGCAACAGTATGATGTCTTATCCTAAAACCTTCACGCCTGCATCGATGCGCTTGAGGGTCTCTTCCTTGCCCAAGAGTTCAAGGATTTCGCCAATGTGCGGGCCCTTGCCAGCTCCCACCACCATCAGTCGGAGGCCATTCATTACCAAGCCCATGTTCAGCTCGTTGCTGGTAATCCAGTTGTTCAGGGTCTCGTCGATGTTGGCCAAAGTGAACGGCTCAATGTCCTTGATAACCTCTTTCACCTTGAGCATCGTCTCGGCGGAGTTCTCCTTCCAGCGTTTCTTTACCGTCACAGGGTCGTACTCGGTTGGAGCCTCGAAGAAGAAGAAACTTTGGTCCCAAATCTCCTTCACGAAATTGACTCTATCCTTCACCAAACCAGCGACTTTCACAGCAAAGTCAAGATCCACGTCAAGGTTCTTTTCGGCTTTCAGCCAAGCCTGATAGTCCTTGCCAACCTCTTCGTTCGACTTGCGCATGAGCCACTCGTGGTTGAACCACTTGGTCTTCTCCACGTTGAACTTGGCACCGCTCTTGCTGCAACGCTCCAACGAGAAAGCCTGAATCAGCTCATCCATGGTGAAAATTTCTTGTTCGGTGCCAGGGTTCCAGCCCAGCAAAGCCAGCATGTTGATGAAAGCCTCGGGATAGTAGCCCGATTGCTTGTAACCCATGGCGGTGTCACCAGTCTTCGGGTCGACCCAATACATCGGGAAGACAGGGAAACCGAGACGGTCGCCATCACGCTTGCTCAATTTACCGTTGCCATCGGGTTTGAGCAACAGCGGCAGATGGGCAAACTGTGGTGCTTCCCAGCCGAAAACCTCGTAAAGCATGACATGGAGCGGCATAGAAGGCAGCCATTCCTCGCCACGAATGACATGACTGATTTGCATCAGGTGGTCGTCAACGATATTAGCCAAATGGTAAGTCGGCATGCCGTCCGATTTGAACAAAACCTTGTCGTCCAAAGTGTTGGTCTGCACTTTCACCTCGCCACGGATGAGGTCGTGCATGACGATTTCGCGGTCTTCGGGAATCATGAAACGCACTGTGTAAGGCACACCGTCGGCAATTAATTTGTCAACCTCTTCCTTGCTCATCGTCAAGCTATTGCGCAGATGCTTGCGACTCTGGCAGTTATAGATGAAAGTCTGTTTGTTGGCTTCGGCCTCCTTGCGATATTTGTCTAACTCCTCGGCGGTATCGAAAGCAATGTAAGCGCAACCTTTTTCCAGCAACTCGTCACTGTATTGTTTATAAAGGTGCTTGCGGTTACTCTGCTTGTATGGGCCAAACTCACCGCCCACATAGTCGCTTTCATCGAACTTGATGCCGCACCAGTCCAAGGATTCAACGATGTACTGTTCGGCACCCGGCACAAAGCGCGTTTGGTCGGTGTCCTCAATGCGGAGAATCATCTTGCCGCCGTTCTTCTTGGCAAACAGGTAGTTATATAACGCCGTTCTCACGCCCCCGATGTGCAAAGGTCCCGTCGGGCTGGGGGCAAATCTTACTCTGACTTCTTTCATATTAGTTTCATTTTGAGGCTGCAAAAATACAGAAACTGAAGAAAAAAATTTGCCATGTAAGAAAATAGTTGCAACTTTATGTTGCAAAGTACTCATAAACTACTATAACAACGACAGAATCAAGTTGAGACTAAAAAGGAAAGAGTCCGGTGCAATACCGAACTCTTTACCATGATTATTAATATTTAACCGTCCAATTTCTGGGGGTCACATCATTTATATTATTTCTCCATTATATTCAAAATGTTTTCCCAATACCGTAGCCAAGATGATCTTGATATCCATCCAAAACGAATAATGGTTCTGATAATAACGGTTGATACGGACTTTGTCGGGAAAGATGACGGTGTCATTGTATTCTTGAGGATTGGCAACTGTGGCCAGCAATTCTTCCTCATTGCGGTATTTCAAAGTTGCTGGACCAGTAATGCCAGGTCGAAGTTTCAGGACCTCTCTGTCATCGCCCTGCAATTGGTCGGCATAACCAGGAACATCGGGACGCGGCCCCACAAAACTCATCTCTCCTTTCAGCACATTCCACAACTCGGGCAATTCGTCTAACTTGTATTTCCGCAGCTTAGCACCCAAAGGTGTGATGCGAGTTTCACCTTTCACACTCACAGAAGAGCCATTATGGTTCACAGTCATGGTGCGAAATTTCGCTATAGTGAACAACTTACCATCCTTGCCCACCCTTTTCTGAACAAAAAACACTGGACCTCCTGGCATTTTGACCTTGACCAAGATAGCTAAAATGATTAAAACAGGCCACAAAAACAGCAGGCCAATGAAGGAAACAATTCGATCGAAGAGAAATTTGAAAAACATATTGATTTATCGTTTTTTTAATGGCAAAACAAGAATACACATCAACGAGCCCCAGCCATAACTGCAATGCAGGGTAACGAAGCTCCACAGGAGATAAAAGAAATTCAGATGTTTCTGCTTGGCCAATTTGGCACTGACAATACCCAAAGCCAGCAGATAGCTCAACAACACAAAGACCGACAGCAACCACGCGGGATGCCAGAAGAAACCAACAATCGTTGGAACAATAAGACCTAGCACAAACAGCAAAGGAATGAAATGGCGCAGTGACAACGATTTCATCTGTTTGGTGTAATACACCGTGAGGATATTCCACATGCCGTTGCCATAATTGTTTTTGGCTAAGCCACTGAAAGTCTCACGAGCCAGATAGGTACAGAAGGTATCGGGGATAATGTAGATTTTACCGCCGCCATTAATGATGCGCTTACTGAGTTCGATGTCCTGGTTGCGTACCAAACGGACATCATACAACCCGTATTTCTCGAACACCCGTTTTGGCCAGCAACCAAAAGGCACTGTATCCACCTCTTTCACACCATCAATACCAGTGCGGAAAGCCGAGTTGCCCACGCCGAACTTGTTGCTCAGCACCTCGCGGATAGCCAAGGTCTTAGGTGTCTTGTGCAACACATCAGTCTTGCACACACAACCCACATTGTCGGCATCCAGTTCCTTCAATCGTTTGACGATGGCGGAGCAATAGTTGGGCTCATAAAATGTATGGGCGTCGATGCGCATGATGATGTCGCCCTTGGCCTCGCTAATGCCTTTGTTCATGGCGTAGGGCACAATCCTATGCGGATTGTCGAGCACCCGCAGATAAGGACATTGCGGCAAGTAAGAAGCAATGATCTCCCTAGTGCGGTCGGTGCTCATGCCATCCACAAACAAGACTTCCCAATCGTCCTTCGGATAGTCCTGCCGCATGATGCTTTCAATGCAACGGGCGATGTATTTTTCCTCGTTATATATGGGGCAGATTACGGTAAGCATAACAAATCAATGATAATTTAAGTCCACCATTTCCCCGCATCTCAGCAAAAAATCGGGTGTATAGAAATCCATCATACCGCCAAGAGAGGTGAATGTCATTTCGCCAAAATAGATTTTACCTTGGACGTTATAAAGGTCAAGCCTGACACATGGAAAACCGTGGGTTAGTGTTTCCGCGACATGGAGCATTTCATCCAGATTACCAGGCTTCTCCATCAACGAGCCTTGTCTATACCTGTCGTCAAAGACACAAACTTCAGGCATCGGATTCCATTCCCTGTCGTATGTCATCACTTCTGTTCCGTTATTATCCCTGTCGCTGCAAGTCCAGATGTAATGCGCTTTGCCGTTGAAGCACCAAATCTTGTAATCTACCAAGGATTTCTGTCCTTCTTCAATAGGCAGGAGAGCTTCGGCTAAAACGCAGGGCTTCATACCCTTATATTGCGGCTCGGCAGCCAAAGCACCGATATGTTTCTCGTGCAACCATCCGTCTATTGTTTTGCATACAGATTCTTTGTCAATTTGGCTCTTGTCTGAAATAATCATGTTAGACCCTTTGCCACAACCGTTGTTTGCCTTGAAAATGAAAGCATTAGGCAATGCATCGAAATCAATGTCGCTAGCATCGTACCACACTCCATACAAATCAACCAAATATTGCTCTAGACCTTTTTCTTTTACGTACTCCCTGACTTGGTACTTATCCGCCAATCGTGTCCATTCTGAAGTGTCGGTGAAAAGCTTCATGTACAGAATCTTTTCATTCAGATCCTTGGGGTCTTTCAGATTAGGGAATCTTTTGAAACGGGCAAAATACCTTAATTTTACCAAGGTAATAGGATGGTTTTCACCCAACCAGTTGCAAAAGGCAATTAACGGCGCGAATAGAATCCGCGTGGATTTCTTCGTCGTTGGATGCATAAACTATATTATTTATATTATTCTTTTTATAAGATCTCTATTATTCTGGATAAATCCCTAACATTCTTCTCACTCCTCCCAAAACACACTGTTGGTGTTCAATTCCATATCTAAAATTAAACTCTAAGAGTTTGGCGCCTTTTTCTGTAACAGCAATATCAAGGGCAATGTTCTTAAAATCAATAAGTTTGGTTCCGATTGATTCTATTTCTTCTTTCAATTTATCCCAATTTTCAATAACAATATCACCAAATGCTTTGTTAGTATCGGGGTGACAGCTCAAAATTCCGCCACCATGTTCTGCTGTAGCGGTTTCGGCGATCTTGCCGGTTTCTGTGTCCACCTTTACTGATATGCCCCCTTGTGCGCTGTTGTCAACTTCCTTTCCTTTTCGGCCCATTCGGATGATACAGGTCTTCATTTTCATTTGGTCTCCTTCTTGCTGAACCACAACACGAAGGGTGTTTACACTACTGGGGTTGATGTCCATCATTTGTTGTGATTGAACAAGCCCCTTTTGAAGAATGAATGATGTTTTACTGAGTGTCTGTAAAAAATCGGACAAATCCATTTTTTCACCATTTACAACAAAACAATTGTCTATTTTCTTCAAAACAAAAATTCCAAAACCGCCCTGCCCTCCTGTAGGTTTGAAGAATAGTTTTTCATTCTCTTCTTGTAATAATTGCTCAATGGTAGTAACTATGTCTATTTCCTTTTCATTCAAAAAGCCGAACCATTGTTTTCCCTTGTTGAAAGCTACAACTTCCGCGGTAGGAATACACCTATCTCTAAATAGCATTGCCTGGGTTAACTTGTCGCCATAATACACAGTATCAATACCTGCATGGTCTTTTTCCAGTCTTTTATGATGGTAGAATGTCGGAACATAATCCAACAATTCCTCGTCATTTAAAGAAAGGTAAGGCAAGCCGTAACGATAGTAATGGAAAGTGCCACAATGCCAATAACGACGGACAAGTTTCCTTTCCTTTCGGATGACTTCGGCACTCTTGATAGAGTCTTGGCTGTGGATTTGCTTTTGAACTTTTATGTCTTTATAGCCCGTGACCCATTCCAAGCCGTTGAAAATGAGTTTGCTCTTTTTCAACACCTTGAAAACCGCTCTTCTAAGATGCTCTCTATCCATTAGTGTTTCATTAGGACTTCTTGTATGATTTCTTCGGTCATATCACCAAATACCGGGCCGTTGGTCATCTGATGGAAAAAAACACCACCATATGCCAAATTCACCTCTACGAGCAGGGGCTCTCCTGCCTCGTTTACAGACAGGTCCCATGAAGTAAGTCTCGATATCCGTTCCAACCTGGGAGCCAGCCTTTGGACCATCGCTTTGCATTGTTCAAAATTTGGGATGACACAATCCGAAAAAACAGTATGAGTGGTAGGGTGCTCATGCAAAAATCTTTGACCTGTTACGGTAGAGAAAGCCGAATCTTTCAGCCTACCTGTATTGTCAATTCCCACGCTAATACCGCCTGAATGACCATTATCCACATTGTTGCCATTCGCGCCCATTCTAATAATGGACGACAATATATGTATTTCATTTCTCCAATTTAAGGTTAAAATACGAATCGTATTAACACTTTCAGGGTGTAGTTTTGATATGTTTTCGTGTTGATGAATAACTTCTTGAATTACGACATTATCGCCCACAGCCAACAATAATTGCTTCAATCTTTCAATACCATCTGAAATATTCCAAAAAGCGATACCATGTCCTCCGTCAGACTCAATGGTTTTTTTCAACACTACATTCTTTGCTTCTTCGCATTTTTGGGTCATTTCGTTTTCATCAATCAATCGATAATTCGTGTCTTGATAAGATCCATTTATTTTCCTGGCCACCGTCTTAGGTTGTAAAGCGTCTGGAAAATACAAATCGTAATAATTCTTGTCGTCTATTGCAGCACAATCAACCGCTCGATTAAAATACATGTCAAAGGTACCAAAATACAAATCATCCGGTACATACCTTGGGTCAAAGATCTCGTTGTATTTATTGTAAAGACAAAAGTACTTTTTATTGACCCTTGTTTTGCCCCATATTTTTTTGATTGCCAATTCTTTTTCCTTATCCAATGTTGAAAAGCTGAATTGTCCGCTTTTCGCATGCAATTCTTTGCGAGAGTTTATTAATCTTGGATACTTATAGCGCCAATTGGAAAATGTATCATATAATAATAGAAGTTTATTCATATAATTTCAGTTTTTTCATCAATTCCACCGATAAGACATTCCTAAAATCATATTGCTGCACATGTTTAGCACAAGTATTTTTCATTGTAAACAAATCAATCCCTCCAGTGATTACTTTTTTCATTGCCTCAAACAAGGCTTTTGAATCATGAGTTGGGATAATAATACCTGTTCGGTTATGTTCGATCACTTCTGTGTTTAGGTTCCAGTCGGAAGCAATAATGGGAACACCGGCAATATTGGCATCAAGCACTACCCCAGGGAAACCTTCACCCCTCCAATAGGTCGGGAAAAGCATCATATCATACGATGACAACAACTCATATCCGACATCCGATGTCAAATCCATATATCCATTGTAGTTCCATGCATTCCTTTGAGCTATCAATGCGTCGAATTCATCAGCAAACTCAGCTGCTTTTGAACCATAAAAATCTATCGAATACTGGCCCTTGAAACCAGTTGCATCAAGCATATCTGAGGCTTCACGTATTTCTTTGAAACCTTTGTCAGGATGTATCCTTGATAAGAACACAAATCGATAAGGTGTTTGTGCTTCATGTTGTTTAATAGTAGGATGATAAGTGATGGGTTTAGAATTAGGAACAAATATGGCGTTTTTGACACCAAGTTCGTTCAATTCCTCCACCATAGATTGTCCTTGAACAGGAAGATACACCAAACTATTCAAAGCTTTGACATAAAACAACCCTTTCCTTACGGCAATGGGCAAATCTCCCCCCACAACCCAAAAATAAACGTGTTTGTTGATGGGAAATCTGTAAAGAAAATTGATCAAAAATCTGGACGACCTACTTCCTGAAATGATAACTTTGGCTCTTGGATTGAACAACAACACAAAGAATAATTTCGCCAAAGTCCACGGATGCTTCTGCCATTGATAGGTATCTATCGGCACCACTTTTTCGAAAAGTTCATTGAATCTTTTCAAAAAAAGCTGGTTCTTCATGGTTTCACCACAAGTAGGTTTGTGGTTGAGGTGAATGCCACCAACGAGGATGAGTTTGTTCTTGCTTTTCATAACTATTCAACTTTCTTTCCGTCCTTCATGATGATTCTCGCAGGTACACCCGATACAACACAATTATCAGGAACATCTTTGATAACAGTCGAATTAGCCGCAATTGTTACATTGTTACCTATAGTCACAGGACCTATAATAGTCACTCCTGTAGCGATATACACATTATCGCCGATGCGTACATTCGCATCCTTGTCGGGGCGGCGTTTGCCTATTAAAACATTGGGAAGCACCGTGGCGTTGGCACCTATTTGCACATCGCCATTTACCCTAAAGAAACCAGGGTGAACATAATAAAAACCAGGCCCAAGACAATGCGAAGCCACATTAATGCCATATTTCAAAGCCATGCGACGTTGTTTCAGTGTCCGAAACAATAGTGCAGGCAAATTATACCAATGGCGGTTGTTTTGATAATACTCAATATAACGGATATTCTTGAAATAACTATGTATCATCCAGGTTTCACTGAAAGTAAACTTTGTCCACCATTGTGGTTTGTGCTTCCCATATCTTGCCAAATCGGCGGCAAGGTATTGCTTCAAATCCTGTTTTGTCTGAATCATTTGATAAGCTCAATGTACTTGTTTAAAAAACTAGATTTCTTGAATTTGTCTTGCGACAAGATTTCACTATACTTGGCCATTTGTGCCTTTTTCTTGGCATCCAATTGCAGATAGTGAATAATCTTATCCGCCATATCATCAATGCTCTTGGGGTCGAAAATAAGACCGTTTTTACCATCTTCCATGATGTAAGGAATATCACTCACACGACTTCCCAACACAGGCAAACCGCAACACATGGCTTCACACAGCACATTGGGGAATCCTTCCCAAAGCGAGGCGATGATAAATAGATTGTGTTCCCTATATTTTTCTTCAATCACTCGAGATTGATCACAGAACGAAACCATATCCTCAATACCTAATTCATTCACCTGAGCATTGCAATGTTCAGCAATATCACGGCCATAAAAATCAATATGGAAATGGAAACCTTTGTTTTTAACTATTCCGATAGCTTTCAAAAGATTTGGGATGTTTTTGGCCTCGTTAAAGCGACCCACAAAGATGGCATCGGTTTTCTCATAGTCTGAGATGCTTTTCTCCACAGGATAGAACTTGTCTTCGTCCACAAAATTGTTAATGGTCTTTACCTTGTTTTTCAAGAATGGGAAATGACCCTTGATGAACTCCGATTCCGTTGTCGAGTTGGGCACAATGACATCTGCAAAGCGGTACAATTGATGCTTTATCTTGGCGCTCGAAGTAATTGTCCTAGTAATAGTACGTTCAGAGACAATCAGTTTGTATGCCTTGCGATGGAAAAAATGGTCAACGCAAAGCAATTTCGAGATGCCTGAATAGTAACTGATAATCACATCGGGATGGAATCTTCTAATCACTTTCTGCATCTCAAAATAGCGGGTTCGAGTATTTTTCATTTGAACCGCATACTCGGTTTCAACATGGTTTTCTTTGAGTTCATCCACCAGAAAATGGTCATTTTCATAATACACCCAATAAACAACCTTAATAGGATAACCCGCCCCATGCAGCAACTTGGCCAATTCAGTCATTTGGCGCTGTGCGCCGCCTGAGCCGAGGGAGTCTATGAAGCAGAGGGTTTTATGCATAATTAAAATATACTAAGAAGCTGCTTTTGAGCTTTTTTGAAAATCAAAACAATTTCTCAATAATTAATCTCTATGTTATTCTTGACTCGCAGCAGGAAATTTGTGTCGTTTCTGAATTGTTGCATCTCTTCTTTCAGTGAATAATGAAAAACGGGATGCTGTCGATTAGCCGCATAGGCGTAACGACGCTTGAAATCCTTGTAATAATGACTCTTTTTGAAAAGAAGGATGGTATTTTCAAGTTGTCCAATAGCCTCAGTAATCCAACCTGACGCCACATCTTTCAATTCGACAAATGCCAGATATTCCGTTCCGTCAAACAGCATGGCGTCGCAGGTGCTTTCTTGGTTTCCATCAGGTTTGACAAACACAATATTGTGATCAATCGCTACAAAATCCAACATGTGTCTTGATGGATTGTGTACTAAAGCTTGATAGTGGGTTCCGTCCGTTGTCGTAATGGCAGGAAGGCTGTTACCAGGGTCAAACAAGCCAAACTCCGCGTCATTTCTTGCTGATTCAGTTTGATAATCCTTGTCAAAGAAATTGATTTCTGCTATCACGCCTCCTCCATCTCAAGCAGTTGCGCAAAAAGCTCGTTTGTATCGCTTAGTTCACGATTAAGCATATTATCGTCAGAGGGCATATTGTCATATTTATTCAACGGGGTGATTTGTCCATCCTGAATTTGGTAGACACATACATTCTCGCCTTTTATTCGAGCTTTTTCAGGAACAACGTTTTCCAAAACCTTGGCTTGTTCATCATTTAACGGCTTAATTGTCGCTGCCTTGATAGCAAGGGTTGTATAGTCTATCAAATAAGGGCTATGAGTAGTAATGATAAGTTGGTTGGTTTCAGACGCATTATAAGCGGCAAACAGGTCGAAAAGGATATTCTTCTGCGCGGTTGGATACAGATTCTGCTCTGGTTCTTCAACTATGTTGACAAATTGCCCGTATTTAAGTAAAGCCGATTGTTGGTTGAGCAGAAGCTTTCTCATATCCTCATCAATTGAGTCGTCGGCAAGAATAGAAGCAATCCTCTTTTGGATCGTGTTTTCTTGTTGCAAATTGGTAGCAGCCCTTTGACCCGTAGTCGTAACATGCTCAAGATAGTGTGTTACAAGAATCATGGGAATCATTGATTGGAATCCGCTTGCAGCTTCAGAAATCATCACCTTAAAATCTACGCCTTTGAGCCAAGAAACATTATTAAGTTTGTCATATTGGAAAGAAAAACCATCAAGAGGTAGTTTCATCTCTTTCTTCAACGCCTTACGGGCCTTGTCGTATTCGGAAAACAACACATAAAGGGATTGTGGTATTTCTTTCAAGGTATCAGGATGCTCTACAACGGATAGAAAATTCCGCTCTGCAGGAACGTACATGATTTTTGGCATCGGATAGTCTTCGCCATTTTCAATCGGTTCGACGGAAAATCTCTCGTTCTGATAGTGAAAGTTATAACGTGTGCCCTTGAAATGTATCTCCGTATCAGGCTTGAAATAGTTGTGTATCCTATGGAACTCGCACTGTTGCTTGAGAAAACTCGCATTGTCGGTTTTTTTGTTCAAGGCAACATCGCCGCGAATCAAGGCTTTTTCCATCCAAGTGAAAGTGGAAATCAGCTTTGCCACCGTACTTTTTCCAGCACCTTGGTTACCGCAAAAAATGGTGACTGGACTAACTGGCATCGAGCCATTGTAACCCATCGTAATCGGACCGAAATTCTTGATTTCTATTTCTTTCATTTTGGATTAGGCTTTGTGTTTGGTTGCAAAAATACAAATTATTTCGAAAACGAGGAAACGTCCTCTGGCCATCCTATCTAACCCACATATTTGGCGCTGGGCACCACCGGATCCTAGGGAGTCGATGAAGCAAAGTATGCGTTTCATAACCTAATTCATTACTTTTACTTATTTTGATGTTAGCCTAGTGGTTGTTGGAACAATTCGATATGAAATCGCATAAGCTGTCAAAACCCAAAACAGTTTTACACCAAGAGCTTGACCTGAAAGTACCATACCGATGATGGCCATACTGGTAATCAAAGGTCTCAAATTATACTTCCTTTTTTGGGACAGCCAAGCATCACGAAAAACACAAAGCAGAAATAACACAAAACACACTAAGCCCAACACGCCGGAATATAATGCCACTTCAATTAAGACATTGTGAGGACTAAGCACCCCCCCAAAGACTTCCATGGCATAGTCTTCGGCCCCAGTAAATCCTACACCTAATAATGGATGTTCTTTAATTAGATCCAAATACCTTTCCCAAATAACATCACGACCCGATACATTACCTTCATCTATTGTGAGTTCCATACGTGCCATGAGCACTTCTTGTTCAAGCACTATCTGATAGGCATAATATAATGCCAAAAACCCTACTAATAACCATACAATCTTTTGAAATTTACTTTTTGAGTATCTAAGCAGAACGAAGAGCATTGCGCCTGATCCAAAAACAAGAATTGAAACCCGAGATGCAGTAGCTAATAATAACGATATGACAGGAACAACCATTACCAAAAGCCATGGACGGTATATATATTTTTCGGATGAATGACTAAGGCAATAACTCAACAAATAAAGAGCTCCTACTCCCATTTTAATACCCAAACCATTAGCGTTTTCTCCAAAAACAACAACACGCATATCTTCTCCTTCTGTTACTCCGATATTTAAAAAATAACAAACACCAACAATAAAAGAAGATATTGAAAACCACAACAGACCTTCATGAAAAACCCGAACATCTCTGCGTTGATGATTAAGTAACAGCCAAAACATGATAATGTTAAAGAAAAGAGTTGAACTAAAAATGGAACTATTACTTTTCATGTGAATGATGCTAGAGAGTACCATCAAGAAAAACATAGCGAATATCAAAAACAAAGGAGTTTTTATTCTATTAACTAAGAGCAAATCTTTTGGCGACAACAAGGATACTCCTAAATACAATAATGCCGCCATTTTTGCTACACTGAAATTGGAAATAATAGGTGAAAACACCTCAAAATTCAAAGATGCAAAAAACAGGCAAGCAAAAAAGAATTGGATTTGCTGAACGGAAGAATACGTCTGATGCATGAATTTATTTATTTACGTTTGCTAAGGAAATCAAATTTTCCACCATCCATCCGCAAAAATCAAAATGAGTTCCTTCGTGCCAAATCATGTCTTCTGTCCAATATCCTTCACAATAATCATATGCTTTCACCGCATAGCCATAACTTATCTCAACAATTAAAGGTTGATGGTTCTGGTCAAAAACAAAATCGTACGCAACACTTTGAGTTTTTAATTTCTTGTTCACCTCAAATGCAATTTTTACACATCTTTGATCAATTTGAAATTTGTCATAAATAATGTTTCCACTCCCTGAAGCCCTAAAATCTCCTTTTCTGGTCATCCTTTTTAATGCAAAAGCGCGTTGACCAACCACACATACTCTTATGTCAAAAGTGTTGTCGGGAATAAAATCTTGAAAATATACATACCCCCTCTCTCGTCCACGCATCTTAGCATAATCCGTACTGATAAAGAATCTCCCCAAACCTTTCAAAACACCTACAAAAGAATCTTTTCCATTGCGCCATTTGCGATACCTTTCTTTGAGATACCCCAAACGGTCAAACTGGGCAAATCCTTTTCCAAAAGCCTTTCTTACCAAGGCACGTGCTTCTTTTGCGGTATGTGCAAGTTTTACATTGGCCGCCCCGGCACCGCCTCTTAATTTGAACACTTTTGGGAACGATGTGTTGTCAATCCATCGTAGTGCTTCCTCTTTTGTGTAAAACACGTAACTTGGTACCAAGGGAGCCCCGATGGCTTCAAGCAAATATTTTTGCCCCACTTTATCATCAAAATGCCATGTAGTATGAAAATCCGGGAAACACTTTATGCCAGAAGTTTCTAATGAAAAAATCAGTTGCTTTGCAAATAAGACATCCTTATTGTCGTCATGACGATGATGCCACATGAAAGCATCGCAATCTTTTACTTGATCAATAATGTCCGATGCATAAACATCCACGAGTTTGTACTCAAGTTGATGCTCCTTGCAATACTTTACCCATCTGGTACTGAAACCACTGTGTTCGTAAATGGCAATTTTCATTGTTTATCGTAATTAACCCAACCTGGAGGCATGATGACATTTGTTGAATAGGCATCAATGTCAGACAAATTGCATTTAACACCATCTATATAATAATCAATAATCCTATCATGGTTTAATCTCTTAGCTTCTTTTAAAAGCGGGATTCTTTCAATATTAAGACGGAACAATCTCCCAGCAACTTCATCCATAGCAAAAGCATCATTAGAAAACGCAACAATACCTAATGGCAATGGGTCTGGGGAAAGGGGACCATTGCCTTGACCACCAATAATACCATCACAAAGTGTAAATAGGGTTCTTTGCGGCGTATCAGATAAGGTTCCGTCAGATTTGCCATATTGAGCAATCAGATTCAAATCCATAACCATGCGCCAAACAGTATCATTTCCATACCATCCTGCGGCGAGATTTTGTTCTTGGTTTGGTTTTGATAAACGCCATAATCCAGCAGAAAGATATGATAGTGGATGGTATAACCACTTTCCGCGATGCCGATTAGCTTCATCCAAAATTCTCTCAGACATTTTTCTCAATGGATGTTTTCCTTTGTAACAGTCGCCTCCGCATTCAACAGCACCAATTCTATGATGAGGTAGATAATCTTTGTCACCATTGATGCCAACGAGGATTTTCATTGCATTGGTTAGACCTGCTTTTTGGTGTGTCTTTATTTTTGGAAGCGTAATGATGGTGTCACATTCGAAAACGTCCTTTGCAATACAATATTTATGAACGCCCTTATGATGCGATTCTGCCAAACGATCAGGATCATAACAAGTGACTCTAAATAGGTTTTTATCACTTGTAATTGCTTCCAAGTAACTTTGCTCGGCAACATCAAAAATGATGTAATCGTTAAGAGGCTTTTTATTGTTTTCAAGTTCGTTGGTTTCTGGAGAAAAAGCCACTCTACGAAAATCTTTTATCACAATATTGACTCCACTTGATTTTGAGAGTTGGTCGATTCTATTGAGAAAATTTTCTGTTAATAATTTTGACCAATCGCATCCTTGTACTGGAGCGTCTGCAATAAGGATTGAATTTGGGCGCCACTGCAGTAAAAATTCCACAAATGTAAGAATGAAAATCGGATGTGTACAAAGACAAATATCATCGTCTTTTTTAGTAGAATGTCTAACCCAGTTTGGCTTCAATAACACATTCTTGTTCGTAATATTATCTTTCCCCAAATATTTTTTTACCATTTTTGTGATTGTCTGTGACAAAAAGTCTGGGTCCTTATAGACGTTGGCTAGTTCTTCAACCGACAATTGGTTTGGAGGGGTAAAACAAGAACAAATTTCCACAAAAGGCTCAAGCATCATTCTTTACAATTAGATTTAGTTAAGAAATAGTATTATTAGAAATAAACTCACCCAATTCATCGCTTGACATAAATATTACATCTGGATATTTATTTACAATATTTTTCAGCAAATTCTGAAATTGAATGAGATTGTTCTCCCTGTTTTGTTCATTTAGGGATCCGATAAAGTTTTGTCTATGCACAGAAACAATAGCTGGATTTTGATGATTAAATGCGTTCTCAATTTGAGATAAACAAGAATACATATTACTCTTTTTTGTTGATGAAGGTTCAAACACACAATTCCTTATTAAATATGTTTGGCCTAAACAATTCCGTTCTCCCAAATAGTGAAAAGACGAATTGGAATGGCACAATACTGAATGGTTTTGCACTCGAGTTCCTTGAATAAATAACACCCCGGATTGATTTGAAATACGTTCAACATCAAAATCCCATGTATAACACGGAGCAATCATTGATTTTGATTTAAAGCCAAAAATCTTTTCAAAGATATTTAGTCCATCTTGAATTGAATCAACCAAAAACTGTTTTTCGTTTTCTTGGGAAATATTATAGGCAGACAGAACATGTTTTTGTATGGACAAATTGTTGTTAAGAAGCATCGAAAAAACTCCTTTATCAAATGCTTTTCGAGTATTCTCATCAAAATCTTGCAATAACCTCATCCATAATTGAACATTCAGATGCTCTCTTCCATGAAACTGCGGCACAAACACGCCGAGTTTTATACCTTCTAGCCATAGATTAAACGAGTTCTTACACTTAGGTTGTTTTGCTAATGTGTCAGTAAACAATTCATAATGATAATTTTGGAAATTGTCAGCCTTAATCTTGGTAAAATCAGGGTTTGACATTACACAATTTAGGGTTATTTTTGCATAATTACCATTGTTGTCTTTTACTAAGCACAAAGCGTCTATTAGCTTTTTCAAATCTTCTTCAGTAGCAAGTGTGTCAAATTTGTCATACCCTATTTCTTCAGAAAAGCTACACCCTTTTTCTTTTAATTCATTTAAAACCTGAATAGATGGCATCCTTATACTACCCCAATCGTCAGATTCAAAAACAACAATATGACAAGGTGTACGAAAGTCTCTCCGTGAATATAATGATGACCATACACGATGTTCAACAGATGACCTTAATCGATTGAAAGAATAGTGAAACATAAACAATTGTTTGGTTTAATGCTTTGTAGTTTTGTGTAACAATATAGATATTACGTAATACCAAAATGGTATTTTGTCTTGCTTGTTGTAGTGGCTGTAGCAAGTATGTCTATTGAACTGTTTTAACCATTGCCCCAACTTTACAGATTTATCGCGTACAAATTGAATATCTTCCAAAATGTTCATATAATTCATTTTTCGAAAAGAGCATCCTTTATCAGATACATCATTATCAACAAACGATCTACACACCATATCGGGAAGATTGAATCCACTGCAAGTAGAAAGCCACGAAGTGCCATCGTTACGGAGATTAACTTCGAGGAAATAATACTTGCCTTTGCTATAAAGAAATTCAGCGGAAAAATTACCTGTGTATTCTATTTCCCGCATATATTGCGAAACATATTGAGCCAATTGTTCCAATTCAGAATTACCAGCCACCTCAACCGATTCTGACCAAGAGCCTAGTCCTACATACTTAGGATATTGGCGTATCTTTTTATTGGCTACAGGGCAAAAGACACGGTTGCCTCCATATAGTGAACAACCCAATAGCATTATTTCATAGTCTTTCTCAATAAATTCTTGTACTTGTATTGGGAAGTATTCTTCCGGAAGACTATTTATAAACCATTCCGAATCTTGTTGTGTGTCGCATTTCTTCATCGCAGCCTTGCCACCATGCACACTATTGTTAGCTTTGACAAGAATAGGGTACTGAAACGAGCTGAAATCTAATTCTTGTGACGAATTAACAACTAGAGTCTTTGGCAAAATAAACCCACATTTCAAAGCCAATTGATTACCAGTGTCTTTGTTTCGATATTGATTAATACTGCCGTCGCATCGACCTCCTTCAAAATAACAGCAATCTATCAATTCTTGGTAATGATCATTTAAAAGAGTCGCATCAACATCATTTGATACAAACACTACCGGTTTCTCACCTAATTCAGATGCAACGTTTTTAAGTAACTCTATTACATTGCTGTTCCTTCGTATGACTATTGTTTTAGAAATGTATCTGGATTTACATACAAAATTAGTGCTATTGTCATATAACAATAAATAAACTATATGCCCAGCCATCCCAAGAGACCATACAAGACCAAGCGTATTATTATGGTTGGTTCCTAAAACTATTGTATTCATTTTTCATCATCCGTTTTTGCGAAAAATTTTATTAATAAACGGCTTGAACAACCCTACCTCTTCAACTAATTGTTTCCGATTAAAAAATAAGGAAAAGCATAAATAAATAATTGCCATCAATACAATTTGCAACAACAAAGTAATAAATGGAACTATTTCGGTTTTTGCGTCTAATAGAAAAACTAAAAAAACGCCGATCAAGGTAATTAGTATAGTTTTCCAAATCTCTTTAAACAATTCAATAAAACTAAATTTTAGATAATGCATTCCCAAAACAATATAAAGAAGGCTACCGACAACACCACTTAGTACAAATGACCAATATAAACTAATTACACCATAAGGAATAGTTAATAAAAGAGCAGCAAAACGTATACCTTGTTTTATCAACGCACAATACAAAAGTGTGTTAGATTTCCCTTTTACTAAACACACATTTTCAAATATGTTTTGTAAAGGATAAAAAAAACCTCCTATAGAAGAAATTGCAAGATATTTTCCGGCCTCAATCCATTTATCACCAAACAACACAACAATAATATTATCGGCAGCCACTATTGTGAACAAAATCAGCGGAACATAAAGAAACATTATAGCATTTACTATTTGTTTTGAACCGTCTTTTAACGAAGAAGGATTGTTCTTTAGTTTTGCTAATACTGGATACGTAACACGGTTGATAATTGAATTGACCGGAGTCACCATGTATCCATCAACTTTTCTTCCCTGAGACATATAACCCAAATCGGTTTTTGAATAAGCCTTACCTGTAATAACCGAAATCAAATTTGTAACAATAGCGTCCATTAATCCTCTTATGAGAAGGAAGCCGCCAAATTTAAAATACCTTTTAATGGAATAAAAAGAAAAAGACATTGAAGGTTTCCACCGTGACTGAATCCATAAGACAATACAGCGAAATAAAGGATAAAGTGTCATGTTCGCAACCAAAGCCCATATTCCACAATTACACATAGCCATGATAATGGCTGTTAATCCAGCACAAAACATTCCAATCACATTGGATAATGTCTGGGCTTTGAAATTAAGTTGTCTATTAAAATTTGCGTTTTGTATAATACACAAAGAATTAAAAATGAGCACAAGAAAAGCGCATCTAGACAAACTGATGAGTTGAGGAGCGTTGAAATAACTTGCAATATATGGAGCGGCAAAGAAGAGTAATATGTATATTATGACAGATGCTGTAAAATTGAAGTAAAACACAGACGACAAATCAGTTTGTGTGGGATGGTCGTCACGTATCACCGCTTGTGAAAACCCGCTGTCAATAAAGACATTAGACACTGCGATGAAAATGGCAAGAAGTTCGATGAGTGCAAAATCATTAGGTGTTAATAATCGTGCCAATATCATTGTAACAATAATATTGGTCAAACCATTACCAACGACTCCCAATGAAGTCCAAATAAAACCAGCAAAAGCTTTTTGTTTCAGTCCCATGTTTTTATCCAATCAAAGATTTTCCAATCTTCGTTCTCAACAGCAAAACAGAAAGTACATACGAAACAATTAACGCAATGATAAACCCCAACCAAGGCAACCAATAAGGACCTACCCATAATGGGAAATCGGTTTTATAATATAGCAGTTGCAACACAAATTGCTGGAAAAGATAAATCCCAAAACAACATGCTGCAATCTTTTTGGTAGTTTCTGACAATTGGTGACTTTGTGTGAAACAGACCGCTGTGCCATAAAAAGCAATCAACCCAACTAAAGCATACAACAACTGGCAAGCGTTATTGCCTACATAAACCATTAGTTTTAGATACAAGCTTTGACTATCGTTAGTAACCAACACATCCCTTAATGGCCTAAAAACGACAAAGAAAACAACAAAAACCGACCACAAAATAACTAGCCGTCTGGATGTAATTAAAGGTTTGATTCTATCAGAATGTTTGTAAAACAGAAAACCTGCATAGAAATAAACCATGTAAGAACAGGCGGCTGACAATTGCAGCGGAAGAGTGTATTTCGGAATCAAATTAAGTACCATAAGAAACGCCATTTTCCAGCCATCTTTGATCTTAACCTGTTCCAATAGCCATCCTCCTACAAAGCACCAAAACAACATAGGCAGATACCACATGTGGCCACATCCGTTGATAATTGAATATGCAGCGTTGCCAACTCCCTTGTACTCAAAGAATAAACCGAAGTACAGCACGCTGAAAATAATGCTGGGCAGAATCAGTCTTTTTAATTTATTAATCGTTAACTTCCCAAAACCCTCTACTCTTTGAAGCGTGATCCTTTGAAACGCGAAGAGATATCCTGAAAGGAAAACAAAAGCCTCAAGGGTGAATGCAAATGAGGTTCTTGTCAGCCATTTGTATAATGGTATTTCAACATAACCCGCTGGTTGCGCCCAACTGCCATTATAGCATGTAAAAGAATGCATAAAGACAATCAACAGCGCCAAAATGGTGCGCATGAGGGTTACTTCGTCGAGGCGGGGTTTGGGTTTTAATGCCGTTGTTTCTGATATATTATTTGTTTCTTGCATTACATTAAATAGTCGGAATAAATAGATTTTTCTCCATCGAACATGTTAAATGGTTCTTTATCATCAAATCTATTCATTTTTAAACGAATTAATGGTCGAATGATGGAAACTTCGTAAAGAAGTTTTTAGACGTCATTGAAGTGGTCATATATCAAATCTCGCCACGTAAAAACTAAAAATTCGCTTAGATATCAAATTAAACGGGGATGTTCTCATACGTCCCCGTATTAATCTTTTCATATTACAATTTACAATCTTCCATCCACCAGCTTCCGATCTAACGTGCACTTCACATCAAACACCACATGTTTATCCTTCAGCAGACTATTGATGTCCAAACCCTCAAACTTCTTATGTGCTACGGCAGCTATACAGGCATCAAACTTTTTGGCAGGCAACTCGTTCACCACTTTGATGCCATATTCATGTTCCACGATGGCGGGATTGGCCCACGGGTCGTAGACGGTAATGTTGAGGTTGTACTCCTTCAAGGCCTTGTAGATGTCGATGACCTTGGTGTTGCGCACGTCGGGGCAGTTCTCCTTGAACGTGAAGCCCAGGATGAGGAGGTCAGAGTTGAGGACTTGTATGCCCTTCTTCAGCATCAGCTTGATGGTCTCCATGGCCACGTACTCGCCCATGCCGTCGTTCATCCTCCTTCCGGCAAGGATGATCTCGGGGTTGTAGCCGTAGCGCTTGGCGCACTGGGCCAGGTAGTACGGGTCGACGCCGATGCAGTGGCCGCCGACCAAACCGGGACGGAACGGCAGGAAGTTCCACTTGGTGCTGGCGGCCTCGAGGACGTCGAGGGTGTCTATGCCCATCTTGTTGAAAATCTTCGACAGCTCGTTCACGAAGGCGATGTTGATGTCGCGCTGGCTGTTCTCTATCACCTTGGCGGCCTCGGCAACCTTCATGGTCGGAGCCAGGTGAGTACCGGCGGTGATGACGCTGCTGTACACCTCGTTGATGTACTTGCCTATCTCTGGCGTAGAACCTGAGGTCACCTTCTTGATGTGCTCCACGGTGTGCTCCTTGTCGCCCGGGTTGATGCGCTCGGGACTGTAGCCGCCGTAGAAGTCCACGTTCATCTTCATGCCGGAGACCTTCTCCACCACGGGGATGCACTCGTCCTCAGTAACGCCAGGATAAACAGTAGATTCATAAACTACCACATCGCCTTTGCCGATAACCTTGCCGACGGTGGTGCTGGCGCCTACCAGCGGGGTGAGGTCGGGGTTGTTGTCGCTGTCGACGGGCGTAGGGACCGCCACGATGTAGAAGTTGCAGTCGCGAATCTTCTCTATGTCGCTGGTGCAGACGAAGCCGTGGTTCTTGATGGCGTCTTGCAGCAGCTCGTCGCTCACCTCGAGGGTGGCGTCGTGGCCGGCCATCAGGGCGTCGCAGCGCTTCTGGTTCATGTCATAGCCGACGGTGGGGTATTTGGTCGAGAAAAGGCGTGCCAAAGGCAGGCCAACGTAACCGAGTCCGATTACACAGATTTTCGTGTCTTTCATGACATGTTGATTGTTTATTGTTGAACTGTTTAATTGTTGTCTATCAAAGATTTGCCTTGTACCATTCGATGGCCTCGTTCAGGCCGCGGTCAAAGTCGTATTCGGGGTCGTAGCCCAACAGGCGCTTGGCCTTCGAGATGTCGGCGTTGCTATGCTTGATGTCGCCCGGGCGGTCGGGACCGAAGACGGGCTCGATGTCCTTGCCCAAGGCCTTGGTGAGCGAGTAGTAGATGTCTATCAGATACTCGCGCCCGCCGTATGCGACGTTGAACGCCTCGCCGCTGGCCTCATCGGGTGCCAAGCAGGCTTTCAGGTTGGCCTCTATCACGTTCTCGATGTACGTGAAATCGCGGCTCTGCCTGCCGTCGCCGTTGATGGTGGGGCGCTCGTCGTTCAGAAGCTGCTTGATGAACTTGGGAATCACCGCGGCGTAGGCTCCGTGCGGGTCCTGACGCCTGCCGAACACGTTGAAGTAGCGCAGGCCTATGGTGCGCAGGCCGTAGTGGCGGGTGTACTGCTTCGCCCATTCCTCGTCGGCCCGCTTGCTCACGGCGTAAGGGCTCAGCAGGTTGCCTTCCACGCCTTCCCTCTTCGGCAGGTGGGCCTCGTCGCCGTAGACAGACGAGCTGGATGCGTACACGAAGGCCTTCACCTTGTGCTGCCTCGCCGCCTCCATCATGTTCAGCGTGCCTTGGATGTTGTTGGCGCAGTAGAACAGCGGCATCTCAATGGAGCGCGGAACGCTGCCCCACGCCGCCTGGTTGAGCACATAGTCCACGCCCTCGCAGGCCTTCATGCAGGTGTCAAGGTCCTTCACGTCGCCCTTGACGAACTCGTAGTTCGGGTCGCCGAGGAACAGGTCCACGTTGGCCTGCTTGCCCGTGCTCAAGTCGTCGAGGCAGCGGACCCTGTAGCCCAGTCTCAGAATCGCCTCGCAAAGGTTGGAACCGATGAAACCGGCCCCTCCCGTCACTAGGAATAAGGTGTCTTTCGGGAATTGAAGATGTGTGTACATAGGTTGATAAGATTACTTATTATCGGACAATGCTGGAATGGAGTGTCTAAAAGCTCCGCTTTGTTAGTCACATTTCATGACAACAATATGCTAATTTCCAATAAGTTAAGAACAAACTTTACTCTGCTTGAATAAAGTCCGAACTTCATATTTGGGCGCAAAGATACGATTTTTTCTAATACAACTTTTTAAATTTGTTATATTTGCCAAAACTATGCTGCTCGCATCGAAGTTTGGCATAGAAATGCAAATACAGGCGAGGAAACTAAACTATCGGAAAAGATTTATCGTGTTGGAGGTTGGATGAGATAAGAAAATGAGTATTTTTGCCGCGAAATTTGAAATATGAAATTCCAAATCTTTAAATCTCAAACGAAATGGCTTTTAACTTAAGAAACAGAAACTTCCTGAAGCTTTTGGACTTCACTCCGGAAGAAATCCGCTTTTTCCTGAAACTCGCCGCCGACCTTAAGGCCGCCAAGTATGCAGGTACCGAACAACCTCACCTCACGGGCAAGAACATCGCCCTGATTTTCGAAAAGACCTCGACCCGCACCCGCTGCGCTTTCGAAGTCGCTGCCAAGGACCAGGGTGCCCATGTCACCTATCTCGGCCCCACTGGCTCACAGATTGGCGTCAAGGAATCGATGAAAGACACCGCCCGTGTGCTGGGTCGTATGTTCGACGGCATCGAGTACCGTGGCTTCGGTCAGGACATCGTTGAAGAACTGGCTAAATACGCTGGCGTTCCCGTTTGGAACGGCTTGACCAACGAATTCCACCCCACCCAGATTCTCGCCGACTTCCTCACCATGATGGAACACACCGACAAACCTCTCAACCAAGTGACCTTCGCTTACTGCGGCGACGCCCGCTTCAACATGGGTAACTCATTGATGGTGGGTGGCGCCAAGATGGGCATGGACGTCCGTATCGTGGCTCCCAAAGAACTGCAACCCAACAAAGAACTCATTGACACTTGCAAGAAGATCGCCAAGGAAACTGGTGCTAAGGTCACCGTGACTGACGATGTGAAGAAGGGCGTCAAGGGCTGCGACTTCCTCTACACCGACGTGTGGGTATCCATGGGCGAACCCGACGAAGTGTGGAAACAGCGTATCGACCTTCTCATGCCTTATCAGGTCAACAAGGAGATGATGGAAATGACGGGCAACCCGAACTGCAAGTTCATGCACTGCCTGCCGGCTTACCACAATCTCGAGACCAAAGTCGGTCGCGACGTCCACCAGAAGTTTGGCTTGGATGGCGTTGAAGTCACCGAAGAAGTCTTCGAAGGTAAGAACAGCATCGTTTTCGACGAGGCCGAAAACCGCATGCACACCATCAAGGCCGTTATGGTGGCCACGTTGGGTGACTAAATTTATTAATTGACGTGAGACGCGGGACTACGGGACACGAGACGTTGTGTCCTTGGTCTCGCGTCCCGTGTCTATAAGTCTCGAGTCATGTTAAACCTCTTCACGGGTTCGGGCGTTGGGCCAACCATTTTGTATCTATCCATTTCCATTTTTGCCGGCTTGCTCTTGGGCAAAATCAAGATTGCCCATGTCACCTTGGGCATTACTTGGGTGCTGTTTGTGGGCATCCTTATCAGCGCCCTCGGAGTTACGCTTAACGCAGAGATGCTACACGTTATCAAGGAGTTCGGGCTGATTCTCTTTGTAGTGGCGGTGGGCATGCAGGTCGGACCAGGCTTCTTCCGTTCCTTCAAGAAAGGCGGGTTAGCCATGAACCTTATGGCGTTGGTCAATGTGGCACTTGGTGTCTTAATTACAGTCATCATCGCCAAAGTCGCCCATCAGGATTTAGCTGACATGGCTGGCGTTTATACAGGTGCCATCACCAACACACCTGGTCTTTCGGCAGCACAGCAAGCCGTCAACGACTTGGGTATCGAGGGTGGTGCCGACCGTCTGGCGGCAGGCTACGCTGTGGCCTATCCCTTGGCTGTCGTGGGCATGATCATGACTTGTATCCTACTCCGTCCGCTTTGCCGCATCGACCTGAAAAACGAACCAACAGCTGAAACCATCCTTGAATCCAACACAGAAAAGCAAGCTACACCTACATCGCAACGCCACAAAGTGAACCTCATCCCCATATTTGTCATCATTGCAATCGGCATTATTGTCGGTTCCATTCCCATTCCCGTGGGCATGAAAGCTCCCATTAAACTTGGTTTGGCTGGTGGACCTTTGGTCGTGGCCATTATCGGTGGTTGGTTGGGTGTCAAAAAAGGTTGGTTTACAACGGAATTCACTGACAGCCACGGCGTATGGATGCTACGTGAAGTGGGTATCGCGCTTTTCCTTGCAGCTGTAGGTCTCGGCGCTGGCGGAAAATTCGTAGAGACCGTACAAGTACACTACATGTGGGTAGTTTATGGTATCATTATCACCATCGTTCCACCCATCCTTGTGGCGACCTTTGGCCGTTTGGTGCTGAAGATGAATTATTACACGCTGATGGGCTTCATCGGTGGCTCTCACACTGACCCGCCAACTCTAGCCTTCGCCAATACCGTAGCTCCTGAAGGCTGCAAGCTGCCTAACATGGGTTACGCGACCGTATATCCATTGACGATGTTCCTACGTATTTTCACGGCGCAACTATTGGTTCTGCTAGCGGTGTAAAAGTCGTCGCAAAGAAATGGGTACTAGAATCGTATTCCTTTGTGGATGTTTGGGTTGATGTATTGATAAAGAATTGACTTTGACATTGAAAAGATTGAAAAAGAAAGCAACACCGTATTCATTCGTTACGGCCTTGCCAATGCTGATATTCACACCTTCCGAATGGAATATTCGGAAGAACCACAATTTGTCTGATGTCAGCAGCTTTTATATGTTTCTGACAGCACGAACACGATAGGTATAGCTGCTAGGCAAATAATCAGTAGCTCCACTAGACATTTGAACATAATAAGGATTAGAATAAGAAGAAGATTTAGTACCACTCCAATATCTGGAATCTGAAGCACTATTATGATAAAAGTAGCCAACCTGATTTGTATTCCAATTCACGGATACGCCGTAAGAGTATAGTGATTGAAGCTCGCCTTTTGTCGGCAACCGCCAATCGGTATAGCCGCCTATGGTGGAACTCTCGCAAAGAGATTCTGCAGTGTACCAATCGGCCCCACTACTTATGTCATATTTTTGTATCATCAAGCCCAGTGTAGGAATGCTGATAATATTGGCATTAGGGTCTGCTGTAGAGAATTCGACAGACTCACCATATACGGTGATGTTGGCATTTGTCACGTAAGCCCTAACATGATATGTGACATTATTTGTCAGGTTGTCAACATTGGCGCTGAACGATGTAGAGGTGCCAGAAACAACCTTTTTTGTCGTGGATGACTCAGGGTCTTCAATTGTAGGGTTGGAGAAATATCTCGAGTAAACGAATCCACGTTCCGTGAAAGCGGGATCGCCTGCAAACACTATTTCTCCATTCAATGTGGCTGTGTTTTGTGTGACATTGGTGGCGTCAAGTGTTTTGACGTTTGGGTCGCCACTGATGGCAAATGTCTTGATGTCTCCAAAAGTGGTGCCTTTACTGTTTTTCGCATAGGCTTGAACATAGTAGGTCCCTGACATCAGATTGGGAACATCGACCTTGAAATCGTAGTCATAGTAACTTGTGGATTCCTGATCATTTGTTTTTACTTTTGTGCCATTTGAAACAGGCGTGGAGGTAGAGTAGTAAAACCCTATTTCTTCCGGATAACTGCCACTAATATTACTATTATAATGATAATGACCTTGAAGTAAAACTGCATTGCCTGATACAACCGCTTCGAAAGTGATAACTTGGAGACCTGTCTCTAATAATGTAAGCTGCATATCTGCACGTGCCTGTCTTCCCGACTCCACCATGACGGTTGTAGAAAATGTTTTGTACCCTTCTGCTTCAACCTTAAGGGTGTATTCCTTTGGTTCGAGGTCTGAGAATTCGTAGTGTCCATCATCGTAGGTGACGGTCTTTAACAGCAGGGCATCATCGACAAACAGAGAAACGCCGATACCCTTTAACGGCTCACCAGTAACGGTCACAATACCGTATATCGTTCCTGTTTTTCCTGTATTATCAATTTTCGAGCAACCAATTGTTGCGGCCGCCATCATCAAGCAGGCTAACAAGCCCAATGTAAGTTTTTTGATTTGTGTCATTTTTGTTTATTTTTAAATTCTTGTTTACTATTCAATTAATGCTAATTGATAAGCCATAATTGGAGCTACTGCTCGAACTTCCATCACCAGATGGACCGTCTTCTTTCCCATACCCAAGCATTGCGCAACATATAAGGAGCAATGCGACAAATTTGATTATATGATAGTTTTTCATATTATGATATATTTTGGAAGTTAATACTCCGTGATAATGCAATAGATTTACAAATTAGAGTTTGTATACTTCGGGACTTTGATTGATGAATCTTGATGCACACTTGCCCACATTGGCACCGATATAGGTAGGGTCACTGATGTAATAAGTCTTACCTTCAAACTCAAAATAACAGCCTTTTAACTCTTCTGTGTAATGAACCGCTGTGGCAATATGCCCAGGATAACTAATCAAGACTACATTTAACCCCAATAAATCATGAATGAGAATGGAAAACAAGATAGAACGGTCTTCGCAATCGCTGTGTGGATAGAAAAAAGTCTCATCGCCAAACAAAGAGCGTTCGTAACCAAACTGTTCCTGGTCGGTTTGGTATGAAAATGCAGTTTGTACGAAATTAATGATGCGGTTGGCAGCTTCAATTTGGCTCTTCCCAGCAATACTTTTACGCAACACAGGATACAGTTGAGTTTTCATTTCCTCGCTCAATCCAGCCCAACTATAGTTCGTCCAAACACAACTTGGATAGCCGCTATAGAAATCCATCAAGTTTTTATTGGCCGAAAGAGAAACAGCCATTTCAGGATAACGGACAGACTTGTATTGCCTTCTTTCGGTCGGTCGGTAATCAAACTTTGGTGGACATTGCATTCTCAAAGACATTACCTGTTCGCGGTCAGAAAATGCACGGTTGAATACGAGCACACCGCCTCTTTCATTGGCTCCCATAAAATAGAACTTTTCGCCACCAATCTTTGCAAAGCACTTCCCATAAATCACGCCGTCAAATGGCATAAGAAAAACTAAGTGTTCGTTCCTTTTCCCCAACCTAATTTTATAGCCCGATTGAGCCATCAAATAAGCTTGCATCAATGTTGCCTCTTCTGTTCCTTTGCCAAGAAATTCTTCGGACAGGTCACGAAGCAGACAATAGTATGCCCAATCGCCAAGTGCGAGTTCTTCACGTAGGTTTATACAATCATCAAGAAGAGCATTACTTTTAGCAGACGATAGTGTTTGCCAAGCATCGGCACATGCAGTTTCAGACACATCTTTCAGCTTAAATTTCAAGCTCTTGTCCAAACTCACTATACAAGATGTTCCATAACATGAAAACTCAAAATCAGGAACGGAGGGTTCTGGGGAAGGCTGTGGTGTATTTGGCCGCTTGATAGGTTGAATTGGTATAGGATCAGGTGTTTGAATGGGTTTAACTTGTATGGGATTGGGCAAATTGGGGAAAGGGGTGTCTTTGTCAACCTCATATGGCTTAGGCGGTTCTGGGATTATAGGGTGCTCATCACCCTTCATCACCTGAAAAGCCTCCCATTTCTCACGCATATACTGGGCATATTCCTCGTTGGCTTTGCGACGAAACTCATCGTAATTTTGTTTCATCGAATCGGTGTAGCGTTTCATTTCCTCTTTCCGCTTGTTTTTGTAATCCTCAAAATCTTGGGCTTTCATTGGCAAAACAAGTATAAGCAAACTAAAGTATAGGAGTGCTTTTTTCATGGGCATACATTTGGTTTTGTTGATTTCATAACTAATTGTTTTTCTGCAAAGTTAAGCTGATGTCAACTACACCACCAGCAACTGTGGTAACTGATTTTCGGTTTGTGACATATCCAGTTTTCTGCACAGTAACAGTGTATTGATGTTCACCAAGGTCAAGAAACTCGAAATGACCGTCGTAACCCGTGTATGTATTATAACCGCTTGGACTTAAAGTCACCGTAGCTGATTGAACAGGATCACCTGAATCCATGTCAACCACAGTTCCAGTAATGGTACAAAATGTATCGTAAGTCACAGGTTCGCATGAGGTGACCAGCGTTATTAATGCCATTATTAATAGGGGTAATTTTTTCATTGCTGTATTTCTTATTGTTAGTGCATTAGAAATTCATTGTTAAAGCCAATCCCGCTGATTCAGGAGTGGCATAAGGAACAAAACTGATCATTTTCCCGTCAACTGATACATATGGGATACCCCGTGATACCACTCCGTCAATAATGTTCCACACATATATGCCGATGGCGCCAGCAAGAAACGCATAGCTCACATTGTTATAAGTGTTGGCATTGGCCGCATAACGTTGTTTTAAAGTGGCATTGTTCGTAGAACCAATCATGGCGACATAGTAGTTTTTCCTCGTTTGTGCAAAAGCAAAGCCTCCGATGCAAAGTACTTCGCTGGCAATGATTGTCGTTGCTTTGATTTTCTGGCCTTTGTAGAACTGCATCATGCCTGGGACAAACACACGAGCTGAAAATGGGTATTTGTCTGTGGCAGTTACCTTTTCTATTTCAGAAGTCTGGTAACTGGGATTGTTCGGAGTTTGATACAGGAAATATCCTGTCAGACCTTTGTCGGTGTCTTCCCAATAGGAAGCAACGTAGCCTGATTTTATCCAAGCATTTTCTTCACCCACTTTCAGCTTTCTACGCCGTTTTATCTCGGTTTGGGCTTTGTAAATGATGCCGTCTTTGTCATCGCCACTTTCAACAACGACTTCCAAATAAGATTTGGCCAAAGGCTTGTTGTAAGTGGATGTGGCCCAATTTGGCTTGCTTTGGGCTTTCATGGACAATGGCAATGTGCAGATAATGCACATTGCCAAATAGAGCTGTTTTTTCGGGTTCATGATTGTTGTCATTTGTCTGGTTCTTGTTCGAATATTTTGAACGCTGAGTCGCGAAATGCCTTCTCATTATGACGCACTTGTTGTCTGATGTCAGCAGGCACCTCATTGTTTTCCTCAATACCATCCAAAAGGGCATCGACCAAGTCTGATTTTTTAACCAAAATGCCGATATAAATGTTTTGATATCCCGCATCATCTACTTTGCCAAAGGTGCGGCAATCCTCTTCGGTGTCTCCCAAGATTCTCTCTATAACTTCTTCGCCCGCACTTTCAATATGAGATGCAGCCGCAGTCTTATCGCCATAATCCATTTGGTCAAAATAGTCGCGTACTACCGCCTTGTATTTCCCACCGATTTTTTGTTTTACTTGTTGTCTGACGCTGTTCAAAAGCTTGTTGATGACAAGAGTATAGTCGCGTTCTCCCTCTCCTCCAGCCTTTACTCTTGTAAAACCGCTTCCGGCAAAATATTCGTCATCATCATAACGCATGCACGGTTGGATGGTTGTCTCTTCCGTTTGGCGAAGTTCGTTTTCGCGATCTCTCAGTCTATCATTCCTGCCACTTCTATTGTTTTGTGCATACAGAGATTGTATGCCAACAATCATCAGAAACGATATTATGAAAATTCTTACTGTTCTCATGGAAATCTATTATTGTTGGTTTTCTTTGAATTCGTTGTATTCTTTTTCGTTTGATTCTTCAAACACTTTAAAGGCGCTATCGCGGAATTGCTTTTCGTTGAAACGCACTTCCATTTCCTTGTCCTTTGTCAACTCTTTTACCGCGTTGTCAAGGAACTTCTTTTTGCTTGCCTTAATGGTCATGTACATCATCATGTTGCCGTTTTCATCAGGCTCCGTGTTCTTGCGACAAACTTCGTATGTGTCATTAATCATGGCTCGGACGACAAGGTCTCCTGCACTTTCAATGTGTGACCTTTCATAGCTGCCTTCTTCAGTGTCCATTTGGTCGAAATAATCCCGTGTGACAGCCCTATATTGAGCAGATAGTTTTTGACGCATTTGTTGTTGGGCGGCACGAAGAGTCGCTGTAACGGCAGTGTTGATGGAATTAGCTTTGACTTGACGCATAGCTGTAGCATAGAACCACTCGTCGTCATCGTACATTTGACAAGGCATTTCTGTAGCCTCGGCTGCACGGGCTGCTTGCTTTTTGGCTATTTCTTCTCCAACTGCAGCATTGGCCTCGCGTTGCTTTTGGGCTTGTTCGGCTTGTGCTTTGGCATCCTCGTTACGTTGTCTTGCTTGAATCAGTTCGGTTTCTCTGTTGAGTCGTTCAATTTCCGCATTGGTTGCTTGTTTGCTGCTTCCGCATCCAGCAAAAGCAAGCATGGCCAGCATCGCCATTCCGAATTTGGTTATTCTATTCATTGTTATAAATTTAAGTGTTTATAATTAGTTATTTGACTTCGTTGTATTGTCCGTCAAATACCCAAACCCGGACAGATTAAACATCACTGCTGTCTGATCACACAAAAAGAAAAGCGGGGTATCTATGCCTCTGCCAGTCCGTTGCTTTAGGTCGTAGGAAACCTCTATAAATAAACCGAACAGATTGATACCCACGCAATTGGTATATAAATTCTCCCGATAGAGTGTGCATGAGGACTTGCGTCCTCTGCACACTAACGGGAAGCGATATACCTACCCGTGGCATCTACTTCTGACAAGTTTTTGATTTATAGTTTGAAGTTCCTACGTTCAAAGCAACCAAAAACAAGCGTTAGCAAACGCCATTCTTGTTATGTCTTTCCTACCCGTTCACCCAAGCGTGGGTTTTCGGATAAGGAGATTGCAAAGAAACGAAAAAAATGTTGATTGGGATAGATTTATCGAAAAATATTTCCCTAATATACCGTATCGACAAAAATAGTATTTTTGCAGGTTATTCTATATTGGATATGTCTGCACCTAACGGATTGATAGGGAAAATCGAAGGCTTCACGCGGAAGTACTACCTTAACCGCCTGATACAAGGCGTGTTAGTGGGTGCTGTGCTGTGGATTGTCTTCTACCTGCTCATCAACGGGTTGGAGTATTTCTCCTGGTTCCCGCCCAAAGGCAGATTTGTACTTTTCCTGTTTTTACTCGCTGGCAGTGGCTTCGTTTTAGTGTATCATTTCCTTATTCCGCTTGTCAATCTCATCCGTTTCCGAAAGAAAATGTCGGTGGAACAGGCTTCGGTGCTGATTGGTAAGTTTTTCCCAGAAATCAAGGACAAGCTACTGAATACCATACAGTTGAGTAACCAAATGGATAGCGATGCCAACAATGCCCTGTTAGCCGCTACCATAGAGCAACGTAGTGCACGCCTCTCCCCTATCCACTTTACCGATGCTGTCGACTTGCGCGGCAACTTGAAGTATTTAGGTATCTTTTTCGGGTTACTCCTCTTATTAATACTGCTGATGGTGTTTTTGCCCTCTTTCGCTGTGCAACCTACGCAGCGTATCGTCAACTACGAGCAGAATTATGAGAAACCCCTCCCCTATCAGGTTGAAATCGAGCAAGACGAAATCGAGACCACACAAGGCAAGGAAGTGAAGTTCAACCTCCACGTCACAGGTGGCCGTATTCCCGATGCTTTCTATGTGAAAAGCGAACTGGGCCAACAACTGATGACCAAAGCCTCGGTCAATGATTTTAGCTACACCTTTAAGAACCTATACAACGACTTGACCTTTAACGTGGTCGGCGGCGAATACACCAGCCGTCCCATCCATATCACGGTGCACCCCAACCCTACCCTACTTTCCTATCGATGTGAGGTAAACTATCCAGCTTATATCCATCGCGGCAATGAAACCCTTGAAGGCAAGACCCGCCTCATCGTCCCACAAGGCACCAACCTGACGTTCAGCTTCATCACCCGCGACACCGAAAAAGTCACCGTGACCCGTGACTCCCTCGTCACCAATTTGACAGCCACAAACGACATTTTTGACTATCAGTTCGTGGCAGGACAATCCACCAAGTTTGAGGTGCAGGTAGAAAACGCTTGGAACAACACATTGGAGCCCCTCCCCTTCTCCATCGATGTGCTGCCCGATGCCTATCCCGATATTCGCGTGGAATCTTTCGATGAAGAGCTTTCCACCGATGTCTATTTCTCGGGTCTCGTCACCGATGACTACGGCTTCAGCAAGTTAACCTTCAACTGCAAAGTCAAGGAACCCATCGAGAAAAATATCGTCAAGGTCGTGCCTTTGGACCTCAAACAGACTCGCACTTCGTTCTTCTATCAGTTCAACATGGACAGTCTCGGCATTATGCCTGGACAGAATATGGAGGTTTATTTTGAGGTTTGGGACAACGACGGTTTCCATGGGCCCAAGTCGAAGCGCTCCGAAACGTTCACTTATTACAAGCCTTCCGAGGCCGCTTTGGACAGCATCGCCGACAACACTTCAGAAGACATCATGGAACGCCTTGAACAGAAGTCGCAAGAGGCTGACAAACTGCAAGATGAGATAGAGAAAATGCTGCAAGACCTGCTCCAAAAGAAGGATTTGGACTGGTCGGACAAGGAGAAGATGAAAAACCTGTTGGAGAAACAGCAAGAGATTCAGGATGAATGGAATAAGTTGCAACAGGAGCAGGAAAAACTCGAAGATTTCATGAAAGAGCATGACTTGGGCAACGAAGACCTCCTCAAGAAACAGGAGCAAATCAACAAGCTCTTCGACGAGGTGATTCCCGAGGAAATGCGCAAGATGATGGAGCAAATCGACAAGCTGTTGGAAGAGATGCCCCGCGAGCAGATGCAGCAAATGATGCAGGACATCAAGAAAAACAACCAGTCAATGCAGGAGTTGCTCGACCGCAACTTGTCACTGTTGGAGCAACTGAAAATGGAAAAAGACCTCACCGACTTGGCCAACAAATTAGATAAATTGGGTGAAGAATTACAAAAGCAAAACGCTGAAAATCAGAATAAAGAAGCGGGGGAGGAGGGTGATCAAAAATCAGCTGAAGAAGCCAAAGAGGAGTTTGACAAGATGATGGACGAACTCGACCAACTCTTGGAGAAAAACCAGAACTTGCAACAGCCTTTCAACATGGAAAAGGACGAGGAAATGGAGCAAAGCATTGAACAAGACCTCGACGATGCTATGCAAAACGAGCAGTCCGGCCAACAACAACAATCACAGCAACAAAAACAAAGCGCGGGTGAAAAGATGCAAAAGATGGCCAACAACATGATGATGCAGATGCAAATGGAGGGTATGCAGCAACTGGCCGAAGACGCACATTTAATGCGTATCTTGCTTGAAAACGTCGTCCACGCCTCGCATGAACAAGAGGCGCTGATGTCCGAAATTGGCACCTTGCGTACCGATGACCCATCGTTGGTTGACAAAATCATCCGACAAAAAGAAATCGCCGACAATTTCAACATGGTCCGCGACTCGCTTCGCAGCATGGCCATGCGTCAACCTGCTGTCCAGAATTTTGTTTTTGATGAGCTGCATAGCATTGAAAATCAGACCGAAAACGCGATGAAACAGCTGAACAACCTGAAACTCTCGCAAGCTGCGCGCCACCAGCAAACCGCCATGATGTCGATGAACAACTTGGCATTGATGTTGGCAGAGTCACTCGAAAACATGGAAAACAGCATGGAATCCATGGGGATGCCGATGTCATGTTCAAGACCCAAACCAGGTCAAGGCCAACAAAGCATGCAAAAAATGCAACAGTTGCAACAGCAAATGAGCGAACAACTCAAGCAGATGCAGCAACAGATGGAGAAGCAAGGGCAACAACAGCAAAACTCGATGAGTGAAGAATTTGCACGTATGGCGGCCGAACAGGAGATGTTGCGCCAAGGGATGCAGCAAATGCTTAATGAGATGAAGGAAAACGGCCAAATCGGCGACGATGGCCTGAACGAAATCATCAAGGACATGGAGAAGCTGGAAGAGGAGTTGGTAAACAAGAAAATCAACCGCCAGATGATTGAACGCAGCCAACGCATAGAATCCCGAATGTTGGAGTCACAGAAGGCCCAGGAGAAGCGCGAACAAGAGGAAAAACGCAAGTCCAACGAGTTCAAGGGCTCGCCTTTCGACCGCAAGATTGACGAGTATCTCTACGAGCAGACGCTCAAGAAAAACCAGGAGTTCTTGCGCACCAATCCGATAGAATACGCGCCATATTACAAGGACAAAATCAACGAATACTACTTGAAGAAAAACACGCAATAAGATGATCAGATTTAGCACATTGGATGTGGACATGCCGCCCATCGACTCGCAAAAAACGAAAGCGTGGATTGAGGCAGTGGCGCAAGGTTACGGCAAGACGATAGGGGAGTTGTACTACTATTTTTGTAGCGATGACCAGCTGTTGGAAATCAACAAACAGCGCCTTGGCCACGACTTCTACACAGACATTGTGACCTTCCCGCTCACCGATTGTGAGACCATTTTATCGAGTGAGTTTTGCATCAGCGTAGACCGTATCAAGGAGAATGCCGTGACCTTTGGTCGCAGTTACGAGAGCGAATTGCACCGCGTCATCATACATGGCGTGCTGCATCTCATCGGCTTCGATGACCACACCGACGAGGATGAACAAACCATGCGTGAAAAAGAGGAAGAGGCTTTGAAATTATTATTTAATTAGATGATTATCAATTTGTTAAATATATTGTTTCCCGTGAAACACTGACCAAAAGATGATATTTGAACCATACGATATAATCGTTGTAGGTGCCGGTCACGCGGGCTGCGAAGCGGCGGCGGCAGCGGCCAACTTGGGCAGCAAGACCTTGCTCATCACCATGGACTTACGCCTGATGGCTTCGATGTCGTGCAACCCCGCCATGGGAGGTATTGCCAAGGGACAAATCGTCCGCGAAATCGACGCCATGGGAGGTTATTCGGGTATCGTCAGCGACCGCACCATGATCCAATTCAGGATGCTGAACAAATCGAAAGGTCCCGCCATGTGGAGTCCGCGTTGCCAAAGCGACAAGATGATGTTCTCCGCTGAGTGGCGTAGTCTCTTAGAAAAGACACCCAACCTCGACTTCTGGCAGGACACAGTCGTGGGCTTGTTGGTCGATGGCGACCAGGTCAAAGGAGTTAAGACGATGATGGGCGGTGACATCGAGAGCAAAGCGGTCATTCTCACCAACGGCACCTTCCTCAACGGCATCATCCATATTGGGGAACAGCATTTTTCGGGCGGAAGAATGGGCGAGGTGTCGAGCAAAGGTATCAGCGAACAACTCAGAAAAATTGGTTTTGAAGTGAAACGCCTCAAGACTGGAACACCTGTCCGAATCGACGGTCGAACAATAGACTTCACCAAACTCATCGAGCAAAAAGGCGATGACGAAGTGGTCGGATTTTCCTATACAGAGCCATTCAAAATCAGCAAGCAGAGAAGTTGCTGGATTGCACACACCTCTTTAAAAGTTCACGAAACGCTACGCAAAGGTTTCAAGTACTCGCCCATGTTCAACGGCCGAATCCAAGGCGTGGGACCAAGATATTGTCCCAGCATTGAGGACAAAATCGAGCGTTTTGCCGGAAAAGACAGCCACCAACTCTTTGTGGAGCCCGAAGGTTGGACAACAGAAGAGTACTACCTCAACGGTTTCAGTTCATCGCTGCCCGACTACATCCAATATGAAGCTTTACGGCAAATCGAAGGTTTTGAAAACGCTAAGATTTTCCGTCCAGGCTATGCCATCGAGTACGACTATTTCCCGCCAGAACAGTTGCACCACACCCTTGAAACACGACTCATACACGGCCTCTATTTCGCTGGACAAATTAACGGGACGACAGGCTATGAAGAAGCCGCTTGTCAAGGTATGATGGCCGGTATCAACGCCATTTTAGCTTTGAAAGACCAAGAACCGCTGGTATTAAGAAGGACAGAGGCTTATATCGGAGTACTCATCGACGACCTCATTACAAAAGGCGTAGATGAACCCTACAGAATGTTCACGAGCAGGGCAGAATATCGCATCTTATTGAGGCAAGACAACGCCGACGCGCGACTGACAGAATTGTCCTATCGTCTCGGATTGGCGAAAGACGATCGATACCAAAAATACCAAGAGAAGCGTCACAAAGTTGAAGAAATCAAGGCGCATTTGGAAGAAACATACGCCTATCCCGAGGAAATCAACGGTCTGCTGGAGCAAAAGGGCAGTTCAAAAATTGAACAAAAAAACAAGTTATCCTATTTATTACTGCGTCCGCAAATCGGACTTTCGGATATGATAGAGGCTTTGTCATCGCTTGAACCATACAGAAATTGTGACAAATTCACCAAAGAGTGTTTGGAAGAGGCGGAGATACAAATCAAGTACGACAGCTACATACAAAAAGAACAAGAACTGGCCGAAAAATTAGATCGCTTGGAGTTCATCAAACTTCCGAAAAATTTCGACTACCATACCATACAAGCCTTGTCCTATGAATGTCGCGAGAAACTGAATAAATATAAACCAGCCACTTTGGGAGAAGCCTCAAGAATCAGCGGGATTTCACCAGCTGATATTAATGTTTTGGCAATATTTTTAGGTAGATAGCAAATGTTCCATGTGAAACAAAAACAGAAAAGATGAAAAAGAAATGTCCTTGGTGTGAGTCAGAAAAGACGCAAATGCATCTCTGGGTAAAGGATCTTTTCCTGACCGGAGAAGCCTTCGAAATACATGAATGTCTGAAATGTGGCTTGCTCTTTACTGAACCACGGCCAAACGCCGAAGAAATTGGAAAGTATTACCAATCCGAGGAGTACTATAGCCATCAAGAAAACAAGACTGGTTTTATACCACGCATCTACGAAACAGTAAAAGGTTTCAACCTAAAAAAGAAATACAAGATGGCTACAATAGGCATGGCAAAAGGAAAAATGTTGGAGATTGGTTGCGGGGCAGGAGATTTCCTAAAAACGATGGAACAACACGGTTGGCAATGCACGGGAATAGAACCTTCTGAAGAGGCCAAAGTCATCGCAAAGAAAAAAGCCAAGGCAGAATTGCTCAACCCAGAAGATATTGGCACCTTGCAAGACAAAAGCTTCGACTTGATTACCATGTGGCACGTTTTGGAACATGTTGATGACTTGAAGGAAGAAATCCGACACTTACAAAGATTGTTGAAGAAAGGCGGTCGCCTTGTTTTGGCTCTGCCGAACTTCAAATCGGCGGATGCACAATATTACAAGGAATACTGGGCCGCATACGATGTCCCTCGACATCTCAATCACTTTTGTCGTGAATCCATCAATAATATTTTCAAAACGAGTGAATTGAAACTGAAAAAAACCGACAAATTGGTTTGGGATGCGTATTACATCTCCTACATGAGCGAAAAATACAAGAATCACACCTTACCTTTATTAAAAGGTGTGATGAGAGGGTTTGTATCCAATCGTAAGGCCAGAAAAAGCGGAGAATGGTCAAGTTTGGTGTATGTTCTAGAACGGCAAAAAGACTAAATTTGATTTTGGGCCGTTTTTAGGCCGTTTAAGACGTTTTTAGAGGAAAATGAAGACGGGGTCAAAAACAAAGAAAAAGCGCCGCAAACGATAGGTTTTATAAGACATTCATTATCAAACAAATATGAACAAAAGGCGAAAAATATGGAAATCGTTGGGTTGGATCCTGGTTCTTATGGCTGTTGTCATCGGCACCGGTATGGTCGTCACGTCACGGCTGATGACAAAACCCGAAAACTTCGCCAAGCAGGTTCAAAGATCAATCTCGAAAGTAGAAAACGAAATCCAAAGTCTCATTGAGAACAATCCGGAAGTCGGGCAATATGGAAAAAATGGGTTGGGTGTTTTCGTCTACAACAACGACTCTTTGCTGTACTGGAACGACAACACCATCGGGTCACGCATTATCCGGAGGAGAGTGGCACCTGACAACGACACCATTTGCAATTTGCTCACGGGAGACTATTATGTCAAGTCGTTTAGCAAAGGCCAACTGACTTTCTATATATTTCGCCAAATCAACACGACATACAAACTCAACAACCGCTATTTTGAAAACCGTTTTGTCCTTAACAATCCACTCATCAACAACGAGATAGAATTTGGCACTCCTGAAGGTTACGAAATCACCTCAGCACAAGGCAAACTGTTGAGCCGATGTCAAATCAAGCAAAACACAAAGTTGCGCTCGCCTTATCGAGAAATTTGTTACGGCGCTGCTGTAGTCCTTTTTGTCGCAGGAGTGTTGCTCATCATAGGCAAACGCAAGGAAGCCAAAACAAGGAAAAGCAAATTCAAAGTTGAATATGGTATCGCCATTATTATCGCACTGGCGGTTTTGTTCACCTATTTATATTATAGACACGCCAACAGGGTTGAAAACGCCGAAATGCAAGCGTTGGCGGCAAGCTTATCAGAAAAACGGGACATCAGGTTCGAGAAGTCGTTTGGAGGCTTTGTGGAACTGGTGAAAGCCGATACAGCGTTGCGAGAAATGGTTTTTGGAGAGAGCAATGTTTTGGCAGAGGTAGTATTGGGCTACTCGAAAGAGCTACTTTTCGACGAAACGATGAACCAATATACCGCCACATTGACTCTTTGTGAGCCCAACGAAGAAATCACCATTCAGCCCGAAGGCTATGTAACAGATTGCGAAGTTTATTTTCTTGACAAACTCACAAACAACGAACAGAAAAGGGTAGGAGAGGGGTTGTATTTCATTGATTACTACACCCTTGACCCCAACTATTTAGGCAAAATCAAAGTCTATTCTGCTGATTCGTTAAGCTACAAAACGCTGTACTTTGAGTTCTACAAACCCATCGCACCAGAAGGTTTCGGTTTCCCCCAACTGTTGCAGGAAACCAACAGCACGAAACCGTACGACTATTCAGTAGCCCATTATCGCGACAATATCCTGGTGTACAAATATGGGAAATACATTTATCCAAGTTTCTATAATGAACTGAATATAAAAGAGTTGGGATTTGCCATCGGACAAGGCTACAAACACTACACGCAACCTATCGACAACAATAAAATCCTAGTCATCAGCACACCGAGAAAAGGTTGGTCAGAAACCACAGCGCCATTTGCGGTGTTTCTTCTCGGTATGCTCATCCCATATTTGCTGATTTATTGGTTCATCCGTCCACGCCAAAGCAAAAGGCGCAGTTTCCGCCAACGTTTGCAAAACGTGGTCTTTGTGACCTTGGCAATTTCTTTCCTCGCCATTGGACCTGTTTCGGTCATCTACATGCGAAGCCTATACAACCAAAAGACAAGTGCCGCGCAATTTGAAACCACCCGTTCGATAGCCGCCGAGATGAGCAACGACATCCAAATCGATGAATTAATCAACCATGCTTCACGTGAAACATGGGGCGAAATCCTTCAACATTATGCCGAAAATTTCTTCACCGACCTCAACCTTTACGGTCTCGACGGTAGACTTTTGGCCACCACAAGAATGGAAATCTTTGATCTCAACCTGCAAGCCCCACTGATGAACGCAGAAGCCTTCCAAGCCATGCACCAAAACAAGGCGCTGTACTATACGCACGAAGAACGTTTGGGCAAAGGCGTCTATGAGTCGGCCTACATTCCGCTCAACGACCGTAATGGCAACGCCTTGGCCTACTTGAATACCCCTTATTTCACCAGTGCAACCGAACTGCATAATGAAATCCGCAACTTCGTGCTGACCTATATCAACATTATCCTTGTGTTGCTCGCCATCGCATTAATCTTCGTCATCAACCTCACCAACAGGCTGACACAACCTTTATCGCTGATACAGAGCAAATTGGGAGGCATCAAAATCGACCGCAAAAACGAGCCCATCGGATGGAAAGGCAACGACGAAATCGGGGCTTTGGTGAAGCAGTACAATCAACTCATTGTAGAGTTAGAAAAGAGTGCCGCAGAGTTGAAACGCACCACCACCGAATCGGCGTGGCGTGGCGTGGCACGACAGGTGGCGCATGAAATCAAGAACTCTCTGACACCCATGCGGTTAAGTGTGCAAATGCTACAACGCAACATCGAAAGCGGCAAGGCTACACCCGAACAGACACAACGCACAGCCAACACACTCATTGAACAGATTGACGCGCTTTCAGACATCGCTTCTTCGTTCTCGCGCTATGCCAAATTGCCCGAGAATCACCCAACTCCTTTGGATTTGGCCGAGTTGGTCGGGAACGTGGTGAACCTTTATGACAACGCGGAAAACATCACGTTTACTTACCTCTACGAAAAGACCATAGACCACACCTACAACGGCGACAAGACCAACCTGAACAGTGCGGTCGGCAACCTCATCAAAAACGCCGTGCAAGCCATAGGCACAAAGCCTGACGGCAAAATCGAAGTACGTTTGGAAGCCGCGAAAACAGCCTTCACCATCGCCGTGAAAGACAACGGCAAGGGCATCAAAGATGAAGACAAAGGTCAGATTTTCCTGCCCAATTTCACCACCAAGACGGGAGGTTCGGGCGTGGGTCTCTCGCTGACCTACAACATCGTGCAAGCCGCAGGAGGAACGATTTCTTTCGAGAGCCAAGTAGGGGAGGGGACGGAGTTCGTCATTAATTTTCCAAAATGAAGCAACACAGACACCTTTTTTCGTAATTTTGCCACTCGAAATTGGTAGATACCAACCCTGTATAGACCCCAACCAACAACCAATAATAACAAACTAACTAAATCAATTTATCATGAAGAAATTTGGATTATTTTTGATCTGTGGTATCGCAGTATTGTTCATGTCAAGCTGCCACACCTTCCGTCACAGCATGAGAGAGCCCAACGCCACCGTTGAGTATCACGCTGAAGATTTTATCCTGTCCGACCAAGTGGTTGGTGAAGCCACTGTCTATCGCGTTCTTGGTATCGACTGGATCCACCTCTTTGGAACGAAAGAGATTGGCGATACTCCCGCTTTTGGTACAGTGATTCCTGTTGTCGGTGTAAGACTTGAAGATGGCGCCAACTACGCCCTCTATCAAATGATGGCGAAGAACCAAGGTTATGACGTTGTGATTTATCCTCAAGTGCAAACCCATCGTTACGCCCCCGTTCTTGGCACTGACATTTGGTCAAGGACCACCTATAAGGTGACTGCTCGTTTGGGCAAGCTGAAGAAGTAATCTTCTTCTTTTTCAAACAAAACTTTTGGGGTAATAAAAGGTCGCTCGTTTGGGCGACCTTTTTGCGTGTTGATTGTTGGGCTTTATCGAGAAAGGAGTGGTTTTTGTGATGGATTTGCCGAAGTAATTTATTGTGTTTTTGAAAAAATATATAACTTTGCAGTTTGAAGAAAGATAATAGCCATGTCGAAACGGACGCTAAATATCATAGAATACACAATCGCTT
>Ga0310786_10001190_pt1 | contig 41843 bp, 29 predicted proteins | sample AusTroGonzalo_MG_FD_203881 | JGI IMG/M metagenome (GOLD analysis project Ga0310786, IMG submission 203881) | Bovine rumen microbial communities from tropical cattle in Woodstock, Queensland, Australia - Gonzalo_03 (v2) (version 2) | ecosystem: Host-associated > Mammals > Digestive system >...
GGCCCACGTCTCTGCGGTATAGGTAGCAGCTGGTGCGTCTCCCGTCCAGTCGTCAGGCAACAGGATGAGACCCTTCACATTGTTGACTGTCGCAAGGGCCTTCAGCTTATCGGCGTTCTCGCGCCCAGAGAGCAGATAGGTCCACTCATCCTTGCTCAGCGTCTGCCAGCCAGGACCATAGACTTCGATGAATTCAGATTGGGCACCCCACTCCACGAAGTCGCCTGTATAGTAGCTGTCATCGGGATAGGTGTGAATGGTTCCCTTGTTGCTGTCCTTGTTGCTCCAGCAGAAGAGGTCGAGATGGTCTTCTGACGGTAAGCGGTTACCATACTCGTTCACTTCCTGCGTCTGGAGGTTGTCCAGCCCGAGGATGTCATACTGGTGTTCTGCCAATTTCCAATGGTCGTTCCAGTTGGCATCCCTCGAATACTGCAGATTACCCTTAGCGAAGCTGACCTTCTTGTCTGCACTCACTGAGAAGGCACCATCCAGAGGTTCTGACTCCTCACCGAGGGTAGTGAACGAGGCGATGGGACTTTGTGTACCAGTAATTCCATCCTCAAATACGGGCTCCACCATCACTTCGTAGGTTGTGTTAGGCATTAAGCCTGTGAGCGTGTATTCAGTACCACTGATATTGGGGATGCAGATCCAATCATTCAGCAATTCATTGGGTGTGAAGGTCAGATTCCTGATCAACAGTGTACCGTTGCCATTGCTGTGACGGATGAAGAACACAAACTTCCTGTCTTCGCCGGAACGGGTACGGGCCTGAGCTCCTGACTCTTCTTCCTTGCTGACGGAGAAGCCATCCTTGTTGACGTTCTCGGCAGCTGAGGTCATCACACGGAGTTTGTTCAGTTCTGCCATGTCTACGTCCATTTCAGCCTTGAGCGTCTTATATTGCTTGGAATTGGGATCCAACGAAGAGATGGTCTTCTGTGCATCCTCGATTTTCTTTTCCAATTCCTTCATCCGTGCCAGTTTTTGGGCGTCGGTGGGCATCTTAGACAGGCTTTCAACCTCTTTCTTACATTCTATTTCTTCCGAAACTAATTTATCGAATTGTTCTTGGAACTCCTCGTTGGTAACGTCACCATTATCGTGATCTTCAACGAGTTTCTGTCTTTGTTTTTCAATAGTTGTCTGTCTCTCTTCCAACAGTTTTATCCTCGCTTCGCGGTCAGCATCGTTCATACATTCGCGGTCGATTTGCTTTACCAATAAGCCCGGAAGAACATCACCGACCAGTTCCCTAATGCCGTAGATAAACTTCTCGAGACCTAAACCTGTCTTGCCCTGTCCTGCCTGGAAATTGTAAGAGTTTAGGCCAGAGAGGACTGTATAGAGGATGTTGCTGTAGGGCTTATTGCCACCAGAGGCCCTAATGCCTTCGCCCCATGATTCCCCATTTTTGAAGCCTGTTCCATTACCAGTGCCAATGGTCTGGATAGCTTCAGCGCTGATGGGAGTACCCTGGACTTTCACTCTGTAGTAGAGATTCGACTTCTTACTTGTACCGCCATTCTCAAAGGTGATTTTCTCTGTACGGCTATTGACGGATTCAGTCTTCACTATCCTCGGACCGTCGTAGCGTGAGCCTGTGATGACCTCGACAGGATCGCTCCAACGGCTATGGCCATTTCCACCAGTGCAGACGTTGCGCACTTGGACATAGTACTTAGTCAACGGCTCCAGACCCGTCAGTGTCAATGAGGCGTTTGCAGGATATTGCTCCCACATATTATTAGTGCTTACAGCATCATAGTTGACGCTTGTCGGTGTGGCAGCATCAGGGTCGAAGTCTGCCTCGGTGGAATAGACCGCCTCGCCGGCCTTTGTCTCAGACCTGAGCGTGATCGTTGCAGAGTTGTAGGTGGTATTGAGAACGTTGACATTCTGTGGCTTCTGAGCACAGTAAGGCGTGCAGTCCATTATGAATGTGGTCAACTCTGCAGTCTCCTCTGGTGCCTCACCTCTTGCCATAGTGTATAATAAGTCACCCGTATTATAGTAGAGTGAGAAATAATAAGACTGGCTATATACCGCCATGTCAGCATCGTATATCCAATTGACCTGATATTTATGACCGCAGCAAAGGGTTACTGTGCCGCCATAGGTCTGAGAACTTGGTGCACGCAGGTGGGCCACCTCAACAGGTTTGTCTTCATCTGTAATATCCACAATCTGTACGGCATAGTTATACCATCCAATATACTGACTGCCGAGAGCAAACATCATCTCTGTTTGTTCCTCTATAGGACAGCAGGCAGTGACGAAAGTCACGGACGAAGTCCATTCGCTGAGATTATCCCCCTCGTAGACGGCCTGTACCTGTGCCTCATACTTCGTGCCAGGATCCAAGTCTTCCAGCGAATAAGAGCGTGTGGTGAGGTTGTTTACAGTAACAAAGCTTCCTGCCTCCTCGCCGTCCTTAGACACCTTGCGATAGCGGAGGTTCCAGGCCGTGCCCTCGCCACGCAACGTAGTTGCTATCTGTGCACTCTTATCGGCAATATCACTGACAGTGAGACCGCCAGGCGACGGCTTGTCCGTAAAGGTGAATCGTATCTGACTCTGGTAACCCACAGAACTCTTATAAGAAGCTTTCTCTAGCGTCGTCAGGTCCGTGGGGTCAAGATCATTCTTATCAGAATATGCATATTTGTGACTGCCAGAGATGGTGTGGTTTGTCAGTGAACCCCATCCTTTACCCTCACCTGTATTGTCATCATAGGTAAGTATTAGATTCGACTTGCCATCATAGTGGAACGGTTTATTAAAGTAGATGGTGTTCCACTGTCCTGAGACGAACGTCACCTCGCCACTGAATACACAGTCGGCATTCGTCACAGTCCACCAGCCATAATCGCCGCTAGTTGACTGCTCGCTGTTAGTAATATAGATAGCGACATTTCGCGTTAAATCGCCATTCTCTGTTTGGAAGCCAAGGCTCCAGATGTCGCCTTCGCCATGATTAATCTGATCAGCGTAGAACTCCTGTTGCGTCATCAAATAAGCATTCTCAGCCGAGATAGGCAAGTCATAGCGGCCACCATTATCACTGCCAATGGTGATGGTTTCTGTCGCATTGTCTGTGGTCTGCGCCCAGGCTCCTGAGGAGCTGAGCACGACGAGGAGGAGCAGCATGGCCACCCTCGTCAGATTGTTCTTAATAGTAGTAATCATAACACTTCTTATTTAAAATTATATGTTTCTTTACTGTATAGACAGGCCTTTAGCGACTGGTCCGGCGTAGGAGAAGGCAGAGCCGGCGTAGGTCGGGGAGGCGGCACCACCGTCTGTGGTGTACTTCATCGCATCTAACTTGATCTGATAGCCGCTACCATTCTTGACGACATACAGTTTGACATTGTCATCGCTACCGAAGGCATAGAACGTACGGTCATTGGCCTCGTTGGCGCTGAGTCGTGTGACAGACACCTCGAAGTCGGAGAATTCTCCCGTAGCAAGTTCGTTGACATTGCCGTTAGCGACCTTGTAGACGATGCTGACCACATCGTAGGGATCAACGTCGGCGAAGTTCGCGCTGTTAGCCACCTGCAAGGTGTAGAACGTGTCGTTGCCGTTGAGCACGTCAGCCTTCCAGTTGGCATGGCTGACAGAGAATTTCGTACCGTCGATGGTGATCGATGCACCTCCCCTTTCTCCTGACTCCCTGACACGAGAGTAATACTCAATCGTACGTTCGAGCACGGTGCCGTCTGGATCTTCAGAGGAGTTGTAGGCACAGGTCCATACGTCAGAATCCCATTGGGTGTCGGCTTCACGGATCATGAACTCAACCCAAGCGCCCCGCGACAGTCCTCTGAACGTGAACTTATCCCTGTAGTAGCAGAGATAGCCAGCGGAGACGATATCGCCACCAAAGGAGCAGGTGTATTTACAGTAATCTTCAGCGTAGCGATCGGAGATCACATATGCCTCGTCATCCCATTCGCTGTAGAAAACCAGATCTTCTGGGAACTTGTAGGTATAAGGATAGAACGAGTATGTCCACTGATACGTGTCTTGGCCTGCATACAACATTCTGTAGGTCTCAATGGGTGTTCCCGGGTTGTTGATGACCAGGATGGAGTCAAGTTGCCACATCATCTCTGACGGAATCATTGCCTTTTCTTTCTGAGTGGGGCCTTCTTCCTCTTCTGGTTCAACTGGAATGACAACAGGATTGTCAATAGCGTTCGAACAGGCTGCGAGTAAGCATACAAAAGCAGCCATCATAAAATACTTCATTGTTTTCATAATTCTTGAGTTTTATTAATTATTAAATTGTCTTTCTGGGGAATTTCCTCCTCGAACATCTTGCGCAGACCGTCCTCGTAGGCATGCAGGGCCTCACGACCCTTACGGGTGATACGGCAGACGGTACGCGAGAAACGTCCGATGCCACTCTTCGACACGTCCAGATAGCCGGCGTCCTTCAGTGTGGTGATCTGGATACTCAGGTTACCACGCGTGCTGTCGGTAATCTGACACAGGTACATGAAGTCGGCACTCTCAAGGCTGTCGAGTGCCACCATGATCTTCAACCGCAGGTCGCTGTGCAACAGCGGATTGATAACGGGGAATTTGAAATGACTCATATTTGTATATTTTGAAGTTAAAGGGAAGCTAACTTCCTTTCCATTCTTACATAATGTCGGAACAGATGTCCAGGGATGATGAGTGTCAGGATAGTCACAAGCACCGCAACAAGCAACTGCCACGGCCAGAGGTCACCCTGGAAGAAGAGAGAAACGAACGAGAGTGCAGAACCGAAGATGCCACAGACCGTCTTCGGACGGAAGTGGAGAATCAGGCCCGTCATCAGACAACCGAAGCTGACGAGCAGACCCTGGAACGTGCAGTAGAGCATCGGGAACACACCGGCAAAGCCCATCGTGACACCTCCGAGACAACTCAGGAAGCCCACGAAGATCCACATCTGCAGGATGACGTTCTGATCGAGCGTCCGACGGTGGGTACGCTCATAGTCCTCGTTGAGGAAATACACCATCAGAGGCGTTCCCACCAACGGAATGCCGAGCCATATCCAAGAACACCAGATCTTATCCCAGAGGATGAGGGCGAAGAACTCCACCAAGAGGAAGAAGGCCGTGGGATAGCCCCAGGCAAGAAACAGGTTCTCGCCCGTAGGTACTCTATTGCCCTTCACCTCTCCACGGATCTGGCTGATGACACTCAGTTCGTCGGTTGTAGTCATATTTATATTATATTATTTGCAAATATAATGTTAATTCTTTAAACAAACAAGAATCCTGCTGACTATTTATGTTTTATTAACTGGTGTCTAATCTACACTGATCTGTGTCTTTGGCCAGTTGACGAGGAAGAGTTTTTCGGTGGCACGCGTGAAGGCGGTATAGAGCCAGTGGATATAATCGGGGGTGAGCATATCGTCGGTCATATAGCCTTGGTCAAGGTAGATATGCGCCCACTGACCACCCTGGGCCTTGTGACAGGTGACGGCATAGGCGAACTTCACCTGCAAGGCATTGTAATAACGATCAGTCTTTAGTTTAGCAATGCGGTCAGTTTTATTGGGGATATCGGCATAGTCCTCTAATACGGCATTGAAGAGTTGCTCATGTTGTTCTCGGGTGAGGGCCGGTGCCTCGGAGGTAAGGGTATCGAGAATAACCATGGCTGTCAGTTCGTAATCGTCGTAGTCGGGGAACGTCATCGTGACTTCTGCAAAACGGAAGCCGTAGAGTTCGTGTATGTTCCTGACACGTTGCACCACAGCCAGATCGCCGTTAGCAATAAATGAGGAATGAGAAATGAGGGATGAGGAATGTTGATTACCTTGCATGCCACCATCTCCGCCTTTGGTGTTATCATCATTTCTCATTTCTAATTCCTCATTCCTAATTTCCCAAAAGTAGTTGTTCTTCACAATCATCAGCAGATCACCACGACAGAGTTCATCCTCACGATCGAGGATAGTGTTGCGGATGCCCTGATTATAGATGTTCGCACGCTTATTGCTGCGAGTAATGACCATCGTCTCGTCCATCCCTACTCGACTATAGCTGGTAGAGAGACTTTCTATCAGTTCATCACCAGGGACGACGGTGATATCAGGAAAGCCGCTGAGTTTTATTCGAGGAGTGAGGAGTGTGGAGTGAGGAGTGAGATTACCTTGTTCGCGGATGCGAGTGGCGTTCCATAATATCCCTGAGTCCTCGCTCTGACGGAGCACTTGGTTCAGGTCGCACTCATAGACCGTCATGCCATAGCCCCGAAGGACGTCAGCCATCAACGCAGGACTTTCCTCCTCACCGACAGGTGGCAACTGTGCCTTGTCACCAATCAATAGCATACGACAGTTCTGGCCATTGTAGACGAACTGCATCAGGTCGTCGAGCAAATAGCCACTACCGAATGCCGCCTCTCCCAATCCCTGGTTCGAGATCATCGAGGCCTCATCTATTATAAATAAGGTGTCGCGATTGAGGTTATTGTTCAGATTGAAAGCAGACAGGTCGCCAGCTGTCTTCTGACGGTAGATGCGACGGTGGATGGTGTAGGCGGGATAGCCGGCATAGAGCGAAAAGACCTTCGCGGCACGGCCTGTCGGAGCCAGGAGGATCAGCTTCTGTTTCAGTCTGACAAGGGCCTTGACGATAGCAGCTGCCAACGTGGTCTTACCCGTACCAGCTGAACCGCGCAGGATCATCACCACCTGCTCGTCGCTGTCAGTCATGAAACGTGAGAACAGGTCAATGGCCTGTTCCTGTTCTATTGTCGGAGGCAGTCCCAAAGCCCGAAGGATACGGTATTTCAGCTCGTCATGAATCATTACGCATGCAAAGATAGTGATTTTAGGAAAGAAATGAGAATAATTGAAATAATTTCGTCCAGAAATTAGAACAAATATATCATTTCTGGAATAAATTTCTGGTAATTATTCCCATTTCTTTCCTAAAAAGTTGTAACTTTGCAGCCAAATGCAGAAATCAGACAAGATTATCAACATCATCCTGGCACTCGTGGCACTCGGCCTGCTCGCCCTGTGCATCGCCAGCGTGGTACGTTGATGTTGTTTACGGTTTACAGATGATTACATTATAGGATGGAGGAGATACAAAATAGGAAACTGATCATGCGCATCGGGAGGAACACCCTCTCGTTCACCCTGCCAGACCCTGCCGACAAGGAACAGCCACTCCGCTATGAGCCCTATGTGGTGAAAGGCGGCATCTCAATGGCTGCCAACCTGAGGGAAGCCCTGAAGACCGCCACCCTGCCATCGACAGATGTCAAGCGGGTGCAGGTGGTGCTCGACACACCCTCGATGCTCGTACCCATCGAACAGTTTGAAGAGGACACCATCAACGACCTTTACGCCTACACCTTCGCCCCGAGTCAAGAACCGAGGAAGATACTCTTCAATGTGCTACCTGACCTGAAGGCCGTCTGCATCTTCCCCATCAACAAAGACCTGTATGGTGTGGTCAACGACCGTTTCGACAACGTGCAGTTCATCCATGCACTGACACCCGTCTGGCGCTATCAGCATCAACGTAGTTTTACTGGTCACTACAAGAAGCTCTACGCCACGTTCCTGGGTGGACAGTTGTATCTCACCGCCTTCCAACAGAATCGCTTCAAGTTCTGCAATGCGTTCGATGCCAGTCAGATACACGACGCACTCTACTACATCGTCCATGTCTGGAAACAGCTTCGGATGGACACCCTCCACGACGAGTTGCACCTGTCAGGTGATTTCCCAGACGAAGAACGGCTTCTGCAAGAACTGAAAAAATATCTGCAGAAGGTGTACATCAGCAAGCCTGCTACCGAATTCAATAAGGCACCCGTTACGATGGTAAAGGGCATGCCGTATGACTTGATGACGTTGATCGTAAAAGGGAGATGAGAATCATCACAGGAAAATACAAGGGACGGCACTTCGATATTCCAAGAACCTTCAAGGCAAGGCCGACGACAGATTTCGCGAAGGAGAATATCTTCAACGTGCTCACACAGTATATCGATTTCGAGGGAGCAGAGGCACTGGATCTCTTCTCTGGCACAGGCAGTATCTCACTGGAACTATTGTCACGCGGCTGCAGCCGTGTTATCAGCGTAGAGTTGGATAGGGATCATCACCGGTTTATACAGCAATGCGTACAGAAAGTTTTGAGGAAAGAGGAAAGTGGAATGTGGAAAGAGAATACTTCTGCCACAGATATTTCTCCTTCCTCTTTCCACTTTCCACTTTCCTCTATTATCCGGGGCGATGTGTTCCGTTATATCAAGTCGTGCAAGCAACAGTTTGATTTCATTTTCGCAGATCCTCCCTATGCCCTGAAAGAGTTGCCTACCATCCCCAGCCTCATCTTTGAACGCGGACTGCTAAAGAATGATGGCATCTTCGTTTTCGAGCACGGTAAAGACCATAACTTCTCCGACGATCCACACTTTGTGGAACATCGCAGCTATGGTAGTGTAAACTTCTCGATTTTCAGAACAACGGAGCCATCAGACGAGTGATGCTCTCCCACAGACGGACGAAGAAACCTGCACGCATGCGTTCTGGCAGGTCTGTCAGTGCAACCGACTGTCGTTCGTCATCGAGGAACACCTTCTTCAACCTGAGGGCCACCCCCTCGTCATAGAAGAAGGCATTAGCTTCAAAGTTGTTCTCGAAACTACGGAAGTCGAGGTTCGTCGAACCACAGGTGCTGACAGTATCGTCGCACACCATCACCTTCGAATGCAGGAAGCCAGCCTCATAGAGACTCACCTTCACACCTGCCTCCACCACCTCACGCAGATAGCTGCGACTGGCCCACTCCACGAAACGGGCATCACTATGCCGGGGACAGAGCACCCTCACGTCGACACCTGCCAAGGCCACTGTCTTTAATGCGAAGAGCACTGGGTCGTTGGGCAGGAAATAAGGTGTTTCCAGATAGAGGTATCGACGGGCACCCGTGATGATTCTGACAAAGCCCTGCATGATCTCTGGATAGGGCGTCACAGGCCCACTCGTCACCACCTGCACCAGGCAGTTGTTCGACAATTGCCCATCTTCGTCCATGTGCTGGGGATAATACTTACGGTCAGAGAGCAGTGTACGGTCCACGAAATACCAGTCCACGAGGAAGGCTCGCTGTAGGGCGTTCACAGCCCCACCTGTCACCTTGAGCATCGTGTCACGCCATGAATGTCCGTTGGAACCCTTCACGTATCGTAGGGCAAAGTTCATGCCACCGATAAAGCCCACCTGTCCATCGATGACGATGATCTTACGGTGGTTACGGTAGTTCACCTTACTCGTAAACGAGGGGAAGCGTACTGGCATAAACGGCACCGTCTCGATACCCTCCTCACGCATCCGCTCAAAGAACTGCCGACTGACATTCCAACAGCCCACATCGTCGTAGACCACACGGATCTCCACGCCCTCACGTGCCTTGTCGATGAGGGCATCAGCTATCAACGTACCCAGGGCGTCGTCGGCAAAGATATACATGTCGATGTGGATATGGCTCTTGGCCTTGCTGATCTCCTGCAATAAGGCAGGGAAGAACTGATAGCCGTCGGTATAGATATCCACCTTGTTGTCCTTGAAGGGCAGGGCGAGGTTCTGGTTGATAAAGAGGTCGATGAGCGGTTTCTGTTTCTCAGGCAGACGGAGATTCTGCTGCTCGACGAACTCCAGCATCGAGCGTTTCGTCAGCTGGTTCATGCTTCGTTCACTGACATAACGCTCCTTACGGGTGTTAATGCCAAAGAAGAGATAGAATCCCACACCCACCACTGGAACGAAATAGATCACCAGTGCCCAGGCCATCGTCTTCGCGGGCTGACGGTTATCAAGCACCACGTGGACAATCGCCAGGATGGCAATCACCTGCCAGACCGTGAATAATATGACGTTCCAACTCATCAATCAATTTATAATTTATCCGATCACATCATTACCCAACTGTTTGGCCAGGGCATCGCGTATCTGCTGTGTGTCCCTGAACTCCTCCAAAAGCTCTTTCATCCGCTCCATATCGTTGCCCACGGTCTTCAACTGCTTCTGAATCTCCTTCAGTCGTTGCTCGATGATATCCATCCGCAGATCGAGCACCAGATGGAGCACCCTTTGTCTTAGTCCCCCCTCACGCTCCTTAGGCTGGAAGCCAGGACTTAGCTGGTGACGGTCGATAGCCAGATCAGCAGCCAACGAACTGATGGCGATGTCTGGATGATGCATGAAATACTCCTCTGCCTTAAAGCCCTCCTCACCACTATGGACAGCTGCCTCGGAGAGTATCTGATTATAGCGATCGTCATGGAACGACAGTCCATCCTGTCCCAGATCATAGGCGACATACTGCGCCACCGTCAGGTTGATGGTCTGTCCGTCGTCCGTCTCTATACCCTCATAGATGACCTTCTCTCCGTCGCGAACAATGGACTGTATGAGGAGTCGCTCGATCTCATGAATTAATGAGGAATGAGGAATGAGAAGTGAGGAATGATGATTACCAGATTCGCTTGTTGTACCGGCACCAATTGGTGAAGAATCTCCGCCTTTAGTGTTATCATCATTACTCATTCCTAATTTCTCATTCCTCATTTCCTTAGCCTTCTCCTCGATGTCTTTGCTGATCATGCCGTTCATCGAGTTCAGCAGTGTCTGCTCCTTGATGCCCATGCGCTGGGAGAGTTCACTGAGATAGGTGGAGCGCAAGATAGGGTCAGGTATCACGGAGATGCTCTTTACAATGCCACCGATAGCCTCACTACGCTTCACGGGGTCGGAAATGCCCTCCACCGTCAGACGCGTCTTAAATGAGATGAAGTCCGTTGCGTTCTGCTCGATATAGTCCTTAAACTCCTGAGCCGTATGTTTGCGGGCAAACGAGTCGGGGTCATCACCGTCTGGCAACAGCAGTACCTTGATGTTCATCCCTTCCTGGAGTAACATGTCCGTACCTCGCATGGCTGCATGGATTCCTGCCTCGTCACCATCATATAATAAGGTGATGTTCTGCGTAAAACGACGCAGCAATTTAATCTGATATACAGACAAGGCCGTACCTGAGTTGGCTACCACGTTCTCCAATCCGCACTGGTGCATGGCTATCACATCTGTATAGCCCTCCACCATATACACACGGTCTTCCTTCGCAATAGCCTTCTTCGCCTGATACAGGCCGTAGAGCTCATGATCTTTATGATAGATCTCCGAATCCGGCGAGTTCACGTATTTCTGTTGTACACCTTTTGTCCTGGCATCCAACAATCGTCCACCAAAGGCCACCACCTTTCCGCTGACATTCAACCACGGGAAGATCACACGACCTGCATACCTATCCTTTAATGATGAATGAGGAATGAGAGATGAGGAATGATGATTTGCTTGCACGCTCTTGACATCTGCATTAGAGATATTTGCTTCTCCGCCATGAGTGTAATCATCATTACTCATTCCTAATTTCTCATTTCTCATTTCAATACATAGTCCCGTTTTGACAAGAAACTCCGCCTGATACCCTGCCTTCTGAGCAGCCTTAGCCAGTGCGTCGCGTTGTGGAGGGGCAAAGCCCAGATTGAACTTCTCGATGATGTCGTCACGGATACCACGACTACGGAAATACTGCCGTCCGATGGCCACACCGTCAGGATCGTTCTTCAGGATGTCATGGAAATACTTCATCGCCCATTCGTTCACGATAAACATCGATTCACGGTCGCTCTGCTGCTGTTTCTCCTCGTCAGTCAGTTCCTTCTCCTGAATATCGATGTTGTATTTCTTCGCTAACCAGCGCAAGGCATCGGGATAGGTAATCTGCTCGTGCTTCATCAGGAAGTTGATAGCCGTACCACCCTCGCCGCAAGCAAAACACTTACAGATCTGTTTCGACGGTGACACCATGAACGAGGGTGTTGTGTCGTCGTGGAACGGACACAGGCCTTTATAGTTCACGCCCGCCTTTCTCAGCGTCACGAACTCACTCACCACGTCCACGATGTTCGTGGCGTCCATGATCTTATCTATCGTCGCCCTGTCTATCATTTTGCTTGCAAAGATATACAAAATCATATAAACAGCCAAACAATATGGCGCTTTTTTGATTAAATGTGTCATTCATCATCGAAATAAACCTACGAATCTTTTGTTGAATTCAATAATACTTCTTATCTTTGCACCTGATATGAACAGAGTACCACAAAGATACCACACATAGCCATTGCCAGCAGATGAAAGTAATCTATAACAAATACTTCCCGTTCGGCAGTTTTCTTGCCACGAATCTTTTCGGAATCATCTTCTGCAGGAGCGACAAGGGACGGTTGAGCGAGGTAGACAAGAACCACGAATACATCCATACCCTGCAACAGCGGGAGATGCTATTCCTGGGGTTTACGCTGTGGTATTGCATAGAATGGCTGTGGCGGTATGCCAAGTGTCGCGATGGGATGAAAGCCTATCGCGACCTGTACTTTGAGCGCGAGGCCTACACGATGGAGAGCGACTTGGAGTATCGTCACCACAGGAAGCACTTCGCCTGGTGGTACCTGTTTGTAAGAGATGGCTCCCTGCTCCATGAGACGGGTGAGTTCCTGGGTGACATCGGAGGGTTTATCAAGAAAGATTTCCTGTGGGTAAAATACCTTTCCGCGCTGGCACTAGCCGTGTTGATCATCATAGCACAGGTGAAGTTTAGTATCTACGACATCATCATTGCTCCGACATACGATGACGGCACCTCGATGCTCCGGATACCTTTAATCTATATAATGGTGTATTTCCTGGTGCTGATACCCTCACTGGCCATGCATTCTGAACTGTGGCGGTTACGACGGTGGCAGGTGTGGGTGTTCCCCATCATCCTACTGACTATCGACGGTGCGGGACAGGGCTATTATGGGTACATGCAGTGGGCTGACGAGCATGGCGTTACATTGAAGGACAGATATTATCTGCGACTTGTGGGGTCGTTCATGTTCAGGTCTGTGTTCATCGTGCTGATGCTCTGCGTGTTCCGTAAGCTGACGGAAGGACGATTTGGTCTTTTTGGCCTGAGACGCTCGACTAAATACCTGCGTGTCTATGCACTCATCTACGTACTTTTGCTGCCCATGTTCCTCTATGTTTCTTTCACGCCACAGTTCCTCGACTATTATCCGAAGATGTTCATAGACTACTATGACGGAGCCCTCGGATGGGACCGATGGCAGTTGACAGGCTTGTTCGAACTGTTCTATGCCAACGACTTCATCGGCGTTGAGGGCATGTTCCGTGGTGCTTTGGTGATAGGCATGTCACGCTGGCTTGGTTGTAGAGCCGTACTGCCGATGGCATTAACCTATATGTGCATCCACCTCGGTAAGCCCGATCTCGAATTGTGCTCATCTGTCATAGGAGGTTATATACTGGGTGTCCTTGCCTGGCGCACACACCATCTGTGGGGAGGAATCATCATTCATCTTGGCATCGCCATGTTCTTCGAAGCCGTAGGCATCGCCCGCTTGATTTGTTAAACGCTCGAAGTTTTTTGGGGTTTAATTTGGATATTACATAAAAAAGTAATATATTTGCACCCATGAAGTATGTGGTGCTGCCTGACGAGAAGATACGTCCGCTGTCGTTCTATCTGGCGATGGAGGATTATTTGGCCCAAAACATGGAGGGCGACGATCTGCTGATGCTGTGGCAGGTGGAGCCCAGCGTGATTTACGGGCGCAATCAGGTGGTAGAGAACGAGGTGAATCTGGACTATTGTCGTAAGAACGGCATCAGGGTTTACCAGCGGAAGAGTGGCGGAGGTTGTGTGTATGCCGACAAGGACAATCTGATGTGGTCGTTTGTGACGAGCGAGGATAATGTCGGCTTTGCATTCAACCGTTTTGTGACGATGGTGCTGTTGGTACTCAGGAAGATGGGCATCGAGGCGACAGGCACAAGCCACAACGACATCATGATTGGCGACAGGAAGGTGTGTGGCACGGCCTGTCGAAAGACCCCGAAGGGCTGCGTCGTACACTCGACGATGCTCTACGATACGAACATGGAACACATGCTCAACGCCATTACCCCCGGCCCTGAGAAACTGGAGAAGAAAGGTATCCAGAGCGTGCGCCAACGTATCACCTTATTAAAAGATTATACGCCGCTAAGCCTCAACGAGGTGAAGACGCTGATCAGGGAAACACTCTGCCAAGGGGAGAGGCGACTGACGGAAGAGGAAACGAATGAAAAGGTAAAAAGGTAAAAAGGTAAAAAAGTAAAAAATAGATCTATGAGTATCAGACAAGAATTAGAAAAGAAAGAGAAACGTACCTGCCTGTACGACAAGCACCTCTCTTTAGGTGCGACGATGGTGTCGTTCGGAGGTTTCGACATGCCGCTGCTTTATCAAAATGCGGGCATCGCCCCAGAGCATACGGCAGTCCGTGAGCATGTGGGACTGTTTGATGTCTCTCACATGGGTGAGGTGACGGTCAAGGGTAACGATGCAGAGCGTTATGTGCAGCATATTTTCACCAACGATATCGCTGGGGCACCCGTCGGAAAGATTTTCTATGGGATGATGTGCTATGAGAACGGTGGTACTGTAGACGACCTGCTGGTGTATAAGATGGGCGAGAACGATTTCTTCCTCGTGATCAATGCCGCAAACATCGATAAGGACTGGGCGTGGATGCAGCAGCACTCCGAGGGCTTCGACATCGATCTGCAAAACCGCTCAGACTACTATGGCCAGATTGCCGTACAGGGTCCTGAGTCGGAACATATCGTTGAGACAGTACTGGGAATTCCGTGTAAGGAGATGGTGTTCTACACCTGCAAAACTCAACTGTCAACTGTCAACTGTCAACTGTTAACTGAAGAAGTTATCATCTCCCGTACCGGCTATACGGGAGAGGACGGTTTCGAGATCTATGCCTCACACGACTATATCCGTGAGTGCTGGGACAAACTCGTCGCCGCTGGTGTACAAGCCTGTGGATTAGGTTGTCGCGACACGCTGCGCTTCGAGGTGGGACTGCCGCTCTATGGTGATGAACTGTCGGAGGACATCACCCCCGTGATGGCTGGTCTGACGATGTTCGTAAAGTTTGACAAGCCGGAGTTTATCGGCAAGGAGGCACTGTTGAAGCAGAAGACGGAAGGTCCTGCGAAGAAACTTGTGGGTATCGAACTCTTCGATAAGGCCATCCCCCGTCATGGTTACACCGTGCTGAATATGCAGGACGAACCCATCGGAGAAGTGACGACTGGCTATCACACACTCTCCACGGACAAGAGTGTCTGCATGGCCCTCGTCGATGCCGCATACACCAAACTCGATACAGAGGTGCAAATCCAGATCCGCAAGAAGGTCTTCCCTGGTAAGGTGGTCAAGAAGCAATTCTACAACAAGAGCTACAAGAAGAATTGAAAATTGATAATTGAAAATTGAAATATTATGGCAAAGGTAATTGAAGGACTCTACTACTCGGAGTCGCATGAATTCATTAGAGTAGAAGGTGACTATGGTTTCGTGGGTATCACAGACTATGCCCAAAATGCGCTTGGCAATGTGGTGTATGTCGACATGCCCGAGGTGGATGACGAGGTCGAAGCTGGCGAAGAGTTCGGTGCCGTAGAGAGTGTGAAGGCTGCCTCAGACCTGATCTCACCCGTCAGTGGAACTGTCGTAGAGGTCAACGAGGCCCTTGAGGATCAGCCCGAGCTGATCAATCAAGATGCTTTCGAGAACTGGATTATTAAGGTGGAACTTTCTGACAAGTCGGAACTCGACAACCTCATGGATGCCGCCGCCTACACCGCTTTCTGCGAAAAATAAGTTTATAGTTTAATGTTTATAGTTTATAGATGATATATTCTATAGGCGGAAGGGCTTGCAGGGTAATCATCTATAAACTGTAAACTATAAACTATAAACAAAAATATAAGACTATGGACTATAAATATTTCCCACATACTGAGGACGATCTGAAAGCGATGCTGGCGAAGGCTGGGGTGGAGAGTCTTGACGGACTCTACGCCCAGATACCCGAGACCATCCGCTTCAAAGGTGACTACGACATCCCCTCAGAAATGAGCGAGACAGAAGTGCGCCAGTTGTTTGAGAAACTGGGATCCCAGAATCAGCAGTTGACGTGCTTCGCAGGCTATGGCGTCTATGACCACTATACACCCTCGGTCATTCCCAATCTGTTGTCGCGTTCTGAGTTCCTGACCTCCTACACCCCCTATCAGGCGGAGATCTCACAGGGCACACTGCACTATATCTTCGAGTTCCAATCGATGATGGCCGAACTGACAGGTATGGATGTCAGCAATGCCTCGATGTACGATGGTACTACTGCTACGGCAGAGGCGATGATGATGGCTGTGGCTGCGGGTAAGAAACAGAACAAGGTGCTCGTGTCGGAGACCCTGAATCCAGATACGCGCAAAGTGCTCGACACCTACGCCCTGCATCATGGCATCGAACTGGAGACCATTCCAGCAGAAGATGGCGTGACCAACCTGTCAACTCTCAACTGTCAATTGTCAGCTGGTGGCGTGGCTGGTGTCATCGTCCAGCAACCGAATGTCTATGGCATCGTGGAGGACTTCACGGGTTTTACCGATGCTTGTCACGACAACAAGGCGCTCTTTATTATAAATAATGTAGCAGCCGACCTCGCCATGCTGAAAACACCAGGCGAGTGGGGTGCAGACATCGCTGTGGGCGACGGTCAGAGTCTGGGTATTCCTATGCAGTTTGGAGGCCCGTATGTGGGTTATATGTGCTGTACGGAGAAACTCATCCGCAAGATGCCAGGCCGTATCGTCGGCATGACGAAGGATAACCGGGATCAGCGTGCCTTTGTACTTACCCTCCAAGCCCGCGAACAGCATATCCGCCGTCAGAAGGCTACGTCGAACATCTGTTCTAACCAGTCGCTGATGGCACTCTGGGTGACGGTCTACATGTCGCTTATGGGTAAGCAGGGATTGAAGGAGGCTGCTGAGCTCTCCTATTCCGGAGCCCATTATCTCTGCGACAAACTGCTGGCGACGGGCAAGTTCCATCTGGTCTACGACAAGCCCTTCTTCAATGAGTTCTTGGTACACTATGATGGGAATATGGATCAACTGTTCTCTACCTTTATGATGAACGGTATCCTTCCTGGTGTCCGTATGTCAGATGGAAGCCTACTGGTTGCCGTGACTGAGAAGCGGACAAAAGAAGAGATAGACCGCTTTGTGGATCTGCTTCCGCTGGTAGGTGGATTACATTAATATAAAAATCAAGAGTCATGAATAGTAGACTATACGGAAACCTGATCTTCGAGCTCTCTAAGGAGGGTCGCAAAGGCTATTCGCTGCCTAAGAACAATTACGGCGATTACCAGATTCCTGCCTCGATGCGTCGTGAAGAAGATGCTGCGCTACCTGAGTGCGATGAGCTGACGGTGGTGCGCCACTATACGAACCTCTCTAATAACAACTTCGGTGTCGATACGGGCTTCTATCCCCTCGGATCATGTACAATGAAGTACAATCCGAAGATCAACGAGGAGATGGCCGTCCTGCCACAGTTCCAGAACCTGCATCCAAAGCAGCCGGCTCAGACTGCAAAAGGGGCATTGGCTATCGTGACGTTGTTGGAACGTTCACTTTGTGAGTTGACGGGGTTGGCTCATTTCACCTTCAAGCCCTACGCTGGTGCCCACGGTGAGTTGACGGGTCTGATGACCATCGACAACTACCATCGTTCTCGTGGCGATATGGCTCGTAAGAAAGTGATTGTGCCAGACTCAGCCCATGGTACCAATCCTGCTTCTGCTGCTGTCTGCGGACTGGAGATTGTTGAAGTAAAATCTTTGGCCAACGGTCAGGTTGACTTCGAGGATCTGCAGCGTATCGTGGCCGAACAAGGTCAGGAGATTGCAGCGATGATGATGACCAATCCCAATACCCTCGGCCTTTTCGAGACGAGTATCCCAGAGATAGCGAAACTCATCCACGACTGCGGTGGCTTGATGTATTACGATGGTGCGAACCTGAATCCCATGCTGGGTGCCTGTCGTCCTGGCGATATGGGCTTCGACGTGATGCACATCAATCTGCATAAGACCTTCTCGACACCTCACGGTGGAGGTGGTCCTGGTGCTGGTCCTGTGGGTGTTTGTGAGGGTTTGCAGGAGTTCTTCCCATTCGTGTCGCCCCATCATGGCAATTTTGCCGTGATGATGCGGGCCTACACCTATATCCTCTCGTTGGGTCGTGAGCATATCAAGGAGGTGGGACCGTTGGCCACGCTGAATGCGAACTATATTAAGGAGTCGTTGAAGGATGTCTATGAACTGCCCATCGACACCACATGCTGTCATGAGTTTGTGTTCGATGGTCTGAAGGATAAGTCTACGGGGGTCACCACGATGGATGTCGCCAAGCGACTGCTCGACTACGGCTATCATGCACCCACCATCTATTTCCCCTTGCTCTTCCATGAGAGTCTGATGGTTGAGCCCACGGAGAACGAGAGCAAGGAGACACTCGACGGTTTTATCGCCGTAATGCGAAAGATTGCCGAGGAGGCCAAGACTGATCCTGAACTGGTGAAGTCGGCACCCCACGACACACCTATTGGTCGTGTGGATGATGTCCTCGCAGCCAAGCATCCTGTAACGACATATAAACAAATGATTAATGACAACAACTGATCTCATTATCATCGGAGCTGGCCCTGGGGGTTACCGTGCTGCTGAATATGCTGCCAAACAAGGCCTGAAAGTCGTCATCTTCGAAGGTTCCGAGGTGGGTGGCACCTGTCTCAATGTCGGCTGTATCCCCACGAAGACCTACGTCCATAGTGCCACCTTCGAGGAGGCCCGTGAGCGAATGGCTCAGGTGGTGACGCAACTCCGTGCTGGTGTGGAGGGCATCCTCTCCCACCCTAACATCACCCTCGTCCGTGAGAAGGCATCGTTCGCCACGACTCCCCTCCTACAGGAGGGGTTGGGGGAGGTCCCCATCATCATCGCCACGGGTTCTGAGACCAAATGGCTTCCGATTCCCGGAAAGGATGATCCGCGTGTCGTCGATTCCACAGGTCTTCTAAACCTCGATACTCTGCCCAAGCGTCTCTGTATCATTGGTGCTGGGGTTATCGGCATGGAGTTCGCCAGCGTGTTTAATCGCTTTGGCTCTGAGGTCACGGTAGTGGAGTATCTGAAGGAATGCCTTCCTGCCCTCGACAGCGACATCGCCAAACGACTCCACAAGTATATGGAAAAGTGTGGCATCACCTTCCACATGCAATGTGCTGTGAAGGAGATAGCTGATGGTGAAGTGAGGTTCGAGAATAAGAAAGGTCAGATGGAGAAGGTTGAGGCTGATGTCATCCTCATGGCTACGGGTCGTAAGCCTCGTACTGAGGGCCTTAACCTCGAATCCCTTGGCCTCACTCTCGCCCCCAATGGTGCCATCCCCGTCGATGACAATTACAGAGTACCCACCCCCCTCCTACAGGAGGGGATGGGGGAGGTCATTTCTAACATTTACGCTATCGGCGATGTGAACGGTCGTCAGATGCTTGCCCACGCTGCAGAGATGCAGGCTGTGCATGCCGTGAACCATATCCTCGGCAAGACGGACAACATCCGTTTCGACATCATGCCTGCTGCCATCTTCACAGAACCTGAGGCTGCCTGCGTAGGACCTACGGAAGACCAGCTGAAGGAACAAGGCATCGAGTACGTCTGCAAGAAAGCCTTCTGGCGCGCCAACGGCAAAGCCCTCGCCATGAACGAAACCGAAGGAATGCTGAAACTATTCGTTTCCCCTCCTAAGTTCTTTGCAGAGCAAAGCGGCAAAGCCGAGCGAGGAGGGGTGCCCGAAGGGCGGGGTGGTCTGAACAGTGCTCTTCGCCCTGGCCTCATCCTCGGTTGTCATGCCTACGGAGCCCACGCTGCCGACATCGTTCAAGAAGTCTCTGTCCTGATGTGCAAGCATACCACGCTCAGCGAACTCGCCGACATGGTGCATATCCACCCCACTCTCTCTGAGATACTAAAAAACGCTGTAGATTAACCTCTACAGCGTTTTAATTATCTTCTCCACTTCTTTCGGGAAGTACTCCATCTCTAACTGATGTTCCTTCTCGGCGATATCATCGGCGGTATCCTCAGGCGATAGTGCCACCTTATACTGTACGATGATCTCACCCGCATCACAGACAGGAGTCACCCAATGGATGGTCATACCCGTTTCCGTCTCTCCCGCTGCCTTCACCGCCTCATGCACATGATGTCCCCACATACCCTTACCACCGTATTTCGGCAACAAGGCTGGGTGGATGTTGATCATCTTATGGGGATAGGCGTCGATGAGGAAGTTAGGCACCAACGGCAGGAATCCCGCCAAGACGATGAAGCCGATGTCGTACTTCCTGAGCAGGGGCAGCATCACATCAGGATTATTCAGATCAGCCTTAGGTGTGACGGCAGTTGGTACACCGAGCCGCTCCGCCCTGACGAGAGCATAGGCGTCAGCCTTATTGCTGACCACGAGAGCGACATGCACACTCTCGGAGTCAGCAAAGTATCTGATAAGGTTTTCGCAGTTTGTGCCGCTTCCCGACACAAAAATCGCTACATTCACTATCCTATCACATTTTATTATCAAGAATTAGAGAATTTGAGAATTTTGCAGCTGAAGCTGCCTTAGACACAATCTACGGAATCTGCGAGATCTGTGTGACAGAAATTCTTTAATTCTCTAATTCTTGATAAATATTTTCATTAATTATACCAGGTGCTCGATGAGATCAGCACGGTCGCCAGGCAACATGTCGATGACAGGGATTTCCACCATCGTATAACATCCTGGCTGCAGACGCATCGAGGCACGAGCCACATTGACAAGCACCTGTCCAGTCAGTGCGGGGTTGTTGATGCTCATGTTGAACTCCAGACGCTGGTTCTGTGTCTTACCACTCACACCCTTGCGAACGAGGTTCACACCATGACCCATATCACGCACATCGTCGACGCTCTCCACCTGGAACACATGCGTCTCGTCAGAAGCGAAGTAGGGATCGGCCTTGATATCCTTCGTCACATCCTCGAGCTTGGCACCCTCTTCGAGCTCCACATACACCATACGGCGATGGATACCCTCGCCGAGGGGAATGGTCATCGACAGCGCGTTCTTCACACCTTTCTTACTACGCACACAGACGCTGTGGCCCATCGACATACCAGGACCGAAGTTGGTATAACTCAGTCCCTTCGGAGCGAGGCTCTGCATCAGTGTTCTGACGATGCTGTCCGATCCCGGATCCCAACCTGCAGCGATCACACTCACGGTGTTCGTCTCCTGGTTCAGCTTCATCAGACGCTCACGGTATCCGCGGATGTTTGTGTGGATATCGAACGAGTCGACGGTATTGATGCCGAGGGGCAGGATCTGGTTGGCATACTCCTCGCACGAACGAGTGGGGGTGGCAAGGATGGCCACATCGACATCCTTCAGCTCACGGATGTCCTTCACCACATCATACTGTGCCAGTTCTGCGGGCTTGTTCTCTGCGCCATTACGACGCACGATGCCTGCCACTTCGAAGTCGGGGGCCGTCTGCAAGGCCTCCAGTGCATACTTTCCGATGTTGCCGTAACCCACGACGGCTGCTCTGATTTTCTTCATATCTATTATGCTATAAACTGTAAACTATAAACAAAATAACGGTTGATTCTTACTTTTCGCGTGCAAAAGTACATCATTTTTCTGAATTACGTGACATTTTGCCCGATTTTTTATCAGAAAACTGTCTTTTCTTTGATTATGCCATCACAAGACTTAAGCATTCGCACCTAAGGCCCATTCATCGCCGTCATCAACGCAACAAGCACAAATTATCTCACATAACTGACATACCTGACATGGAGTACTGATTATCAGCAAGTTACGCCAAAGGTTACCTGACATTTATCGGACATGGAACTGACATGGATTTTTGGTCTGTTAATAGGTGCTTTCTTATATAGTCATGTAAAGTAATTTTTACTACCTATATCCCTTACTAACCAAAATCGCCGAATTTGGTCAGTAAATTCACTGAATTTGGTCAGTAAATTCAGTGAAATTACAATGCAAATTCAGTGAATTTATGAAGTAAGGTCTAATCCCATTTAAATTAAGGAGTTACGGTTAATGGCGTTATCAGATAGATATGTAAAGAAAAGCGCCTAAATATATGACGATTTTCAGTCGTTTTAATGCCATTTTTAAGCAAATTTCATGTCAGGTAAATGTGAGGTAATGTGACGTCCATGTCAGGTAAATGTCAGGTAACCTTTGGCGTAACTTGCTGATAATCAGTACTCCATGTCAGGTATGTCAGTTATGTGAGATAATTTGCACATTCATACCGATTTCGGGAGTACAAAGGCCAGAATTTATTAACAACTATCCGAACAAGAAGCAACTGTCGCTACTCACTCAAGGACGCTAAGAACACGATTATTTGATTTGTAAGCAATAAAACGCGCATGCGAACGTTTATATAAAGGTATTTTTCGTAAATTCGTAAAACGTAAATGGTATGATTGAATATATTAAAGGTGAACTGACTGAGTTGACGCCTGCCCAGGCAACGGTTGAGGCAGCGGGTGTGGGCTACGGCCTGAATATCTCGCTGAATACGTTCAGTGCGATACAAGGCAAGAAGGAGGTAAAACTCTATGTCTACGAGGCGATACGTGAGGATGCTTACGTGCTCTACGGCTTTGTGAACAAGAAGGAACGCGAGATGTTCGAGTTGCTGATCACCGTCAACGGCGTGGGTGCCAACACGGCACGGATGATGCTCTCAGGCATGAGCGTGGCCGAACTGTGCAATGCCATCTCGACAGGCAACGCCCGTCTGATACAAAGTATCAAGGGTATCGGTAAGATGACGGCGCAGAGGATCATCGTCGACCTGAGGGACAAGATCGTAGCCCTGGGCATCGCCGAAGAGATACCCGCAGGAGGACAGATGTCAGCACCTGTGAACAATCAGGTGAGAGACGAGGCTGTCTCGGCCCTGACGATGCTGGGCTTCTCGCCAGCTCCGACCCAGAAGGTGGTGCTTCAGATCCTACAGGAACAGCCTGACCTGCCTGTGGAGCAGGTGGTGAAACTGGCACTCAAGATGATTAAGTGATTTTCGAGGAGCGAGGAGTGTGGAGCGAGGAGTGAGAATAGCTTGGTGGCAGAAGATGCTCAGGAGATGCCGGAGACGGGATGTCCTGAGCATGATTATTCTGTTGTTCGGGGTGCTCGGCTCTTCGATGGCGCATGTGTCATATCTCACTCCTCCATCCTCTTATCGCTCACCTCAGGAGCCGATCAAACCATCACAGACCCCTTCTACTCAGGAGGGGAATGACTCTTTGCACGCGCGCTGGCGCATACAGAAGACGGCCCCTATGGAGGTGGCCGATCTCGACTCGAGTGCCCTCGACCTGAAACGTCCGGATAATATCCGCCAGACGGTGGAATACGACGACTCAGCCAACGTCTATTACGTGGGATCGAAGATCGGCGACTCCTATCTGAACGTCCCCTTGCTGATGACACCCGAGGAGTATCAGAAATGGACGGAGAAGCGTGCCCTGCGCGATTTCTTCCGCAAGAAGGACGCCGAGAACGTACAGACGAAGGGCGAGGACAAGTTCTCGTTTGCCGACATGCATTTCGACCTTGGTCCTGCTGAGAAGATCTTCGGTCCTGGCGGTGTGCGCATCAAGACACAGGGAACGGCAGAACTGAAAGTCGGCGCCAACATCAAGAGCATCGACAACCCCTCGCTGCCTATCCGTAACCGAAAGACGACTGCCTTCGACTTCGACGAGAAGATCAACCTGAGTGTGAACGGTAAGGTGGGCGACAAGGTGAACATGAACCTGAACTACAACACCGATGCCACCTTCGACTTCGACACACAGAACCTGAAACTGAAATACGAAGGCAAGGAAGACGAGATCATCAAACTCGTCGAGGGTGGTAATGTGAGCTTCCCATCGAACAACTCGCTGGTGAAGGGTGCCTCGAGCCTTTTCGGTGTGAGGGCCGACATGCAGTTTGGTAAGCTGAAGCTCCAGACGGTAGTCTCGCAGAAGAAGTCGTCAACGAAAAGTGTATCGTCGAAAGGTGGCACCCAGACAACGGCCTTCGAACTCGATGCCTCCGACTACGAGGAGAACCGTCACTTCTTCCTCTCCCACTATTTCCGTGAGCACTACGACGAGGCGATGTCGAAATTGCCGAACCTGGCCACGGGTGTGGAGATCAACCGTATCGAGGTATGGATCACCAACAAGACGGGAACCACCGCCAACTCGCGTAATATCGTGGCCTTAGCCGATCTGGGAGAGAACGCACGGGTAGGAAACCGTTACTGGAACACGAAAGGACAAAGCGTTCCCAGCAATACCGCCAATACGGAATATGAGACCATCATCAGCAACTATGCCGACGCCCGCGACATCGACCAGACGAGTACCGTACTGATGGGTATCCCTAACTTCGAGAATGGTGTCGACTACGAGAAACTGTCGAGTGCCCGTCTGCTCAGTTCGTCGGAATACACCCTGAACAAGTCGTTAGGCTATATCTCCCTGAAGACAGGTCTTCAGACCGATCAGGTATTGGCCGTGGCATATGAATACACCCTGGGTGGTGTGACCTATCAGGTGGGAGAGTTCGCCAACGACCTCACCGACCCCTCTCAGGCCCTGTTTGTGAAGGCCCTGCGCAACACTTCCTGCAACCCAGCACAATACAACTGGCATCTGATGATGAAGAACGTGTACTACCTCGCCTCGACGGTGGAGAAGCAGAAGTTCCGCCTCGACATCAAGTACCAAAGCGACACGGCTGGTGTCTATCTAACCTATATCCCTGACCAGCGGGTGAAGTCCATATCCCTGATCAAGCTGTTAGGCTGTGACCGTCTGGACAATAACAACAAAGCCAACCCCAACGGATACTTCGACTTCGTAGAGGGATATACCGTCAGCAACGGTCGTGTGTTCCTGCCCTCGGCAGAGCCCTTCGGCGACTACCTGCGCAGACAGCTTCAGAAGAAAGGTCTCAGTGCCGAGGAGGCCGAGTCGTATGTGTTCAGCCAACTCTACGACTCGACGAAGACCGTAGCGAAGCAGAATGCCGAGAAGGATAAATTTATGATGACGGGTCTCTACAAGGGTCACTCGGCCAATGTCATCTCGTTAGGCGCCTATAATGTGCCTCAAGGATCGGTGGTAGTGACGGCAGGCGGTGTCACGCTGACCGAAGGCTCCGACTATTCCGTCGACTACTCTGCTGGTGAGGTGACGATCCTGAACCAGGGCATCATCGACGCAGGCACGAATGTCAATGTGTCGTTGGAGTCGGACACCGAATACGGCATGCAGCGCAAGACGATGATTGGTGTGAACTGGGAGTACGACTTCTCGAAGAACTTCCAGTTAGGCGGTACGCTGATGCACCTCTCCGAACAGGCTCTCATCTCAAAGGTGGCTATGGGTGAGGAACCGCTCAACAACACCATCTGGGGACTGAACGTGAACTGGAAGCAGGAGTCGCAGTGGCTCACGTCGATGCTCAACAAGATCCCCTTCCTCCATGTGAAACAGCCTTCACATATCTCCTTCACGGGAGAGTTCGCCCACCTCATCGCAGGCACGGCCAGCGACACACAGGACAATGCCTCGTATATCGACGACTTCGAGAACACGAAGAACTACATCAGCGTGAAGTCACCGAAGTCTTGGACCCTCTCGAGTGTACCGACGATATTCCCAGAGTTTGCCGACAAGGATGGTGTCACCAGCGGCTACAACCGTGCCCTGCTGGCCTGGTACTGCGTCGATCCCATCTTCACCCGTCGCAGTTCGACGCTCACCCCCAGCCATATCAAGAGTGACCTCGACCAGTTGTCGAACCACTATCTGCGTGAGGTCTACGTGAAGGAACTCTACCCCAACCGCGACCAGAGCAACTACAACGGTGCCACGTCGACACTCGACGTGCTGAACCTCGCCTACTACCCATCAGAGCGCGGTCCCTACAATCTGACCCGCGATTTCAACAGTGACGGAACCCTCCGTCAGCCCGAGACAAAATGGGGTGGTATGATGCGTAAGCTCGATACCAACGACTTCGAACAGGCCAACATCGAGTATATCGAGTTCTGGATGCTCGACCCCTTCATCTACACCCGTCAGGAGGGCAACGCCTCTGACTACAGCGGTGACCTCTACTTCGACCTCGGTGAGATCTCTGAGGACATCCTGCGCGACGGCAAGAAGTTCTATGAGAGCGGCATGCCCGTCGACGGCACCAGCAACTTCGTAAGCACACAGTGGGGTAAGATACCGATGCAGGCCACACAGACCTATGCCTTCGCCACCACCACCGGATCAAGAAAACTGCAGGACGTAGGCTTCAACGGCCTCAACGACGAGGAGGAACGTGAGTACGGTGCCTATAAGGAGTGGCTCGACGCCGTGGTGAACAGCGGTGTCATCACCAACGATAGCATCATCCAGGCCTGGCGCGAGGACCCTGCCGGCGACGACTACCACTACTTCCGTGGCTCCGACTACGACAACGAGCGACGGGGCGTGCTCGACCGCTACAAGCGATACAACAACCCACAGGGAAACTCGCCTGAGACTGAAGACCAGACGGAGTCGTACGACACCAGCTACCAGACGGGTCCTGATGTGGAGGACATCAACCAGGACTACACCCTCAACGAATACGAACGTTACTACCAATATAAGGTACGTATCTCGCCCGAGATCCTCAATGCCTATCGCAACGGTGCACCCCCTGCCGACTGTTTCATCACCGACATGCGCACCAGCAGTGTGAAACTGCGTAATGGCGACACGACCAGCGTCAACTGGTACCAGTTCCGCATCCCCCTGACGGAATACATCAACCGCGTGGGTTCTATCAACGATTTCACCAGCATGCGCTTCATGCGTATGTTCATGACAGGTTTCCAGAAGCCCATCGTGCTCCGCTTCGGTAGTCTCGATCTCGTACGTGGCGAATGGCGCATCTACAAGCAGAGCCTCAACACCTCCGCCTCAGAGACAGGCACCTTTGAGGTGAGTGCCGTCAATATCGAGGAGAACAACGACAAACAGCCTGTGAATTACGTGTTACCACCAGGCATTAGCCGAGCCACAGACCCCTCACAGCCTCAGCTTGTCGAGAACAACGAACAGGCCCTGAACATGGTGGTGAAAAACCTGCAACAGGGTGAGTCGAAGGCTGTCTATAAGAAGACCTCGCTCGACCTCCGCCAGTACAAGCGCATGCAGATGTTCGTCCACGCCAACCACCTTGTGCCTGACCTTACCAGACTGCAGGACAACCAGCTCGCCGTGTTCATCCGTCTGGGTAGCGACTATAAGAACAACTACTACGAATACGAGATCCCTCTCCAGCTGACGCCTAATCGCAGCGACTACAACAAATACTCCAATGCCGACCGTCGGATGGTATGGCCACAGGAGAACATGCTCGACATCAACCTGAGCCTCTTCACCGACCTGAAGAAAGAACGTAATATCAAGAAGTCCCAGGGTGCAACCAGTTATGCCCAGCTGTTTACGGGCTACGATCCAGACCGTCCTGGCAACAAGATCAGCGTGATGGGTAACCCCACCATCGGCGACGTGAAAGTGATGATGATCGGTGTGCGCAACGTCTCTGGCGAAGTGAAGTCTGGTGAGGTATGGGTCAACGAACTGCGACTGTTGGAGTCGAACAACGACGGTGGCTGGGCGGCATCAGGTAGTCTGAAGGTGCAACTCTCCGACTTCGGCTATGTCAACGTGACGGGCCGTTACGTCAGCGACGGGTTCGGTGGACTGGAGGAAGGAGTCATGCAGCGTTCTACAGACACTCAGAAGAACTACTCCATCACCACCTCACTCGAACTCGGTAAGTTCTTCCCCGACAAAGCCAAGGTCAGCGCCCCTCTCTACTACTCCGTCACCAAGGAGGAGGTACGCCCACGCTATAATCCCCTCGACAACGACATGCGCCTCGACGATGCTATCGAGTCAGCTGCTTCCAAGCACGAGCAAGACAGCATCGAGTCACTGGCCGTCACAAAGACCACCAACACCAACTTCGCCCTCTCCAACATACGCTGGGGACTGAAGACCAAGCGTCACCCCATGCCCTACGACCCCGCCAACTTCTCGTTCTCCTACAGTCACTCCCATTTCGACACCTCGGGCGAGACCACCGTCTACGAGAAGCGCGACGAATGGCGGGGAGCCCTCAGCTACAGTTACTCACCCGTCTACAAGACCTGGGAGCCCTTCAAGGGACTCAAGGGCAAGTCAAAATGGCTCAACTTCCCCAAGGCCCTCGGATTCAACTACCTGCCTCAGAACATCGGCTTCAACACCCAGATCACCCGTAACTACTACGAACAGCAGCTGCGCGACCTCGAGAACCTCGAGAACCAGAACCTGCCGTTGATCTTCGACCAGCAGTTCCTCTGGAACCGCGACTTCACCCTGCGCTGGGACTTCACCAAGAACCTGCACTTCAGTTTCCAGTCTGGCACGCGCGCACAGATAGAGGAACCGTACACGCCCGTGAACAAAGACCTCTACCCCGATCGTTACAGTGCCTGGAAGGACTCCGTATGGCAGAGCATCAAGAACCTCGGCACGCCACTCGACTACCAGCAACAGGTCACCGCCAGCTACCAGCTGCCACTGAACAAACTGCCCATCTTCGACTGGCTTAACTGTGACGCCACGTACTCTGCCCGTTACGGTTGGGTGCGAGGCATGGAAAGCGACGACGGCACCAGCTACGGCAACACCATCAACACCAACCGCAACACCACCATCAACGCCTCCTTCAACATGGAGACGCTCTACAACCACTTCCCCTTCCTGAAGAAGGCCAACGACGCGTTCAAGGCATCAACCAGCTCAGCCCGCAAACCACAGCGTAACAACAGGAACTCCCGCAACCCCAAGCCAAAAGACCCCAAGGATCCCAAGAACGCGAAGGATGGCAAGGACACCAAGGATGGTGACGCCAAGGACGGTAAGGACGACAAGAAGCCTGCGTCCTCGAAGTCGTACCAGCGTGAGATCACCCTCAAGATGGACACTACCACCATCGTGGCCCATAACAAGAACTCCAAGCGTCTCATCGTCACAGCCCGCACCAAGAGCGGCAAGCCCTACAACGTGAAATACAAGGTGATCGACCAGAACAAGATCATGATCCGCAACCTCGACACGACGCAGATCATGATCAGTATCGTCGCCAAGGAGCCGTTCGACAAGCAGTGGTGGTATAAGCCCGCCCAGACAGCAGCCCGTCTGCTGATGATGGTGCGCAGTGTGAACATCAGCTTCCGCAACCAATACACGATGAATCTGCCTGGCTTCGTACCCAATATCGGCGACTTCTTCGGCCAGCGCGGAGGCAGTCCCCTCTCCCCAGGTCTTGACTTCGCCTTCGGACTCATCAGTGACAACTATATCGACAAGGCCAATGACAACGGCTGGCTACTCACGAACGACAGCGTAGCCACCTCCTCGGCCACCGTCAACAACAATAACGACTTGCAGATCCGTGCCGTCCTCGAGCCCATCCGCGACCTGAAGATCGACCTTAATGCCTCGCGTACCGACAACCGTGCCCGTAGCATCCGCTATATGTATGCCGGCATGCCCACCACCCACAGTGGTTCATTCAACATGACCACCATCTCGCTCAAAGGCTCACTGGCAGGCATGGGCGACGCCAACAACGGCTACCAGTCAGACGCCTTCGATCGTTTCCGCGAGCTCATCCCCCAGTTCCAAGAACGTGTCCAGGCCCAATACGCCGATGCTCCCGAAGTGACCAGCGGTCTGAGTTCACAGGTCAACCCCAACAGTGCCGACGTACTTGTGCCCGCCTTCCTCTCGGCCTATACCATGGGAGCCGGCTCATCGGTAGACATCTTCCCTGCCGTCACCCGCCTGCTGCCTAACTGGACCCTCCGCTATTCCGGACTTTCGAAGCTGCCGTGGATTCGCGACCATCTGAAGAGCGTCAACATCAACCACGCCTATAAGTCCGTCTACAGCGTCGGCAGCTATGCCTCCTACAGCTCCTGGCAGGAGTATATGAATGGGCTCGGCTTTATCTCCAACGTCAGTGCCGGCACCATCCAGCCATCGTCGATGTACAATGTGTCGACTGTCAGCATCAACGAGGCCTTCTCACCCCTCATCGGTCTCGACGCCACGTTCCAGAACAACCTCACGGCGAAGGTCGAATACCGCACTACGCGTGTGCTCAACCTCTCCATGACCAGTGTCCAGATTAACGAGGCACTCAGTCGTGACTGGGTCGTCGGCCTCAGCTATAAGATCCAGGATTTCAAGCTCTTTGGCAGTAAGGTCAACCGCAAGATCGGCAAGGCGCAGAAGGGCAAGGCCAAGGATGATAACAAATCCACCAACCGATCCAACAGCCGGTCAGGTGTCAACCACGACCTGAATCTGCGTCTCGATGTCTCCCTGCGTAGTCAGGCCTCCATCACGCGCGACATCGCTTCAGGCATCTCCTCCGCCTCCAGTGGTAACTCTGCCTTCAAGCTCTCGTTCATGGCCGACTACACCCTCTCGCGACTTCTCACCCTCACCGCCTACTACGACTCCCAGACCAACACCCCGTTGCTCTCCTCGTCGAGTTATCCTACCACCACACACGATTTCGGGCTCTCCGTCAAATTCTCCCTCACACGATAAGAATATGAAACAACTCTGCAAACTGATTTCCGACTATATGGGTCTTCTGGTGCTGTTGGCTGCTATGGCCGCCTTGTTGTGGCCAGAGGTATTCTCTGCAGTCAAGCCCGTCGTCATCAATCCGCTCCTGGGCATTATCATGTTCGGCATGGGACTGACACTACGCTGGGAAGACTTCCGTGTGGTGTTCAGCCGTCCGAGGGATGTCGCCGTCGGCTGTGCAGCACAGTTCACCGTCATGCCCCTGCTGGCCTTCGTGCTGGCACGACTCTTCAAGCTCGATGAGGCCCTCACCGTTGGTGTGGTACTCGTGGGCTGCTGTCCTGGAGGCACAGCCTCGAACGTCATCACCTATCTGGCCCGTGGTGACCTCGCCCTCTCGGTGGGCATGACGGGTGTCTCCACGCTGTTGGCACCGTTGATGACACCACTGCTTGTCTGGCTCCTGGCGGGTAAGACTGTCGATGTCGACGTTGCCGCCATGTTCCTCAGCATCCTCTGGGTGGTCATCCTGCCCATCGTCGCCGGACTCATAGTGAAGCGCCTGTGGCCTCAGCAGACAGAACGTGCCACCGCCTACCTGCCAGCCTTGTCGTCACTCGCCATCGCCGCTATCGTGCTCATCGTCATCTCAGCCAGTGCCCATCGTCTCATGGCAGGCGGACTAGTAATTATCCTCGTAGTTATGCTCCATAATGTCGGCGGCCTTGCCATCGGTTATCTCATCGGCCGTCTGTTACGTCTGACCACACCCAAGCGCCGTGCCCTGAGCATCGAGGTAGGCATGCAGAACTCAGGTCTCGCTTCCAGCCTGGCCACGCTTCACTTCGCCGCCTACCCCATGGCCATCATCCCAGGTGCCGTTTTCAGTGTCTGGCATAACATCAGCGGTGCCGTCGTCGCCCGCCTCTACGCCCGCCATTCATCCAATTGACGTTATCCCCCACACAGAGGTAGTGGTTGTTTTCGGACTAAACAAAAAAAAGAGGTTCCAAATTTGGAACCCCTTTTTTGTAGGCATATACAATGATCAGCACTTCGCCAACTTAGCACTGAGCGAGCTTGCCGTCGGAACCGAGCACATTCACAATCTTGTGGATGTACATCTTCTTCATGTTCTCGCGGGCGGGCTTCAGATACTGACGAGGATCGAAGTCTCCAGGATGCTCTGCCAGATGCTGACGGATGGCAGCGGTCATGGCCAGACGAGAGTCGGAGTCGATGTTGATCTTGCAGACAGCGCTCTTGGAAGCCTTACGCAGCTGCTCCTCGGGGATACCGATAGCAGCATCGAGCTTGCCACCGAACTTGTTGATGGTGTTCACCTCGTCCATAGGAACAGACGAAGAGCCATGGAGCACGATGGGGAAGCCGGGGAGCTTCTTCTCGATCTCAGCGAGGATGTCGAATGCCAATGGGGGCGGAACGAGAACACCGTTGACGAGTGTGCACTGGGCAGGAGTGAACTTGTGGGCACCGTGAGAGGTACCGATAGAGATAGCCAGAGAGTCGCAGCCTGTACGGGTGGCGAAGTCGATCACCTCCTCGGGCTTGGTGTAGTGAGACTCAGCAGCGCTGACCTCGTCCTCAACACCTGCGAGCACACCAAGCTCAGCCTCGACAGTCACGTCGAACTGATGAGCATACTCGACAACCTTCTTAGCCAGAGCAACGTTCTCCTCGTAGGGGAGGTGTGAACCGTCGATCATCACTGAAGAGAAGCCCATGTCGATACAGTCCTTACAGAGCTCGAAGCTGTCACCGTGGTCGAGGTGAAGCACGATCTCAGGATGCTCACAGCCCAGCTCCTTGGCATAAGCCACAGCACCCTCGGCCATGTAGCGGAGGATCGTAGCGTTGGCATAGTTACGGGCACCCTTAGACACCTGCATGATAACGGGTGACTTGGTCTCAACAGCAGCCTGGACGATGGCCTGCATCTGCTCCATGGTGTTGAAATTGAAAGCGGGGATGGCATAGCCACCGGCCACTGCTCTCTTGAACATCTCGCGGGTATTCACGAGTCCTAAATCCTTGTAGTTTACCATAATTTTTAAGTTTAAAATGTGTGATTACTTCTTAAATCGTGCGCAAAGGTAGCATAAAAAAGTGAAAAAGTGAAAAGGTGAAAAGGTAAAAGATACTAATTGATTGTATTTTTATCACTTTTTCACTTTTTCACCTTTTTACCCTTTCACCTTTGCTAAACGCAGTTTGCAAACTTACACCAGTGTGTGAAGGTCGAAGTAGGTCTGCACCTCGTCCTTGTAGTTCTCGGAGACAGGGATGAAGACTTCGTCGAAGACGATGCGGAAGCGATCGACGAGGGGTGTCTCGGTCATGTGAACGATATAGGAACGGTGGGTACGCAGGAACTCGGGCTTGGGCAGATACTCCTCAAGCTTCTTCATCGACATGAGCGACATGACTTGGTCTCCATTTTTCAGATAGAACCGCACGTAGTCTTTCAGTCCTTCGACATACAGAATATCGTCGAGACTGATGCGCTGGAGTTTGTAATCGGTCTTAACGAACATGAAGCGGTCGCGACGGTAGGTGTCCTGCCGCTGAATGACGGTGAACCACTCCAGGGCCTTGTCGGTGGACTTGAGGAAGTCCTCGTAGGAAATGGGCTTCAGCAGATAGTCGAGAGCGTTGACTTTATAGCCTTCAACGGCATACTGCGGAAAGGCCGTAGTGAAGATCACTCGTGTATCCTTTGGCAGGATCTTGGCGAACTCGATACCGCTGAGCTCAGGCATCTGGATGTCGAGTAATAGCAGTTGTACTGGGTTCTCACGCAGGTCCTTCATGGCCAGAATGGCACTGTTGTAGGTCCCCATGAGTTGAAGATAAGGTGTCTTCTGCGCGTAGCTCTCCAGCAGACCGGCTGCCAGGGGCTCGTCGTCGATAATGGCACAGGTAATGATCATAACTTTATTTTTATTGTGGATAAATACGTTTTCCCGTCGTCGGAGACGCCTTTGGTCCATTCGTAGCGTTCGCTGTAGGCCAGATCGAGGCGTCGCTGCACCTGTTGGAGTCCAACGCCGTGACCACTGCGGTCGCTCTCCGTCTTCGGAAAATTAGAATTCTCGATAGATACAATGAGTAGATCGTCCTGAGGCTGATCCATGTTGATATGTAGGAAACTGGGCTTCGTAGGCGAGATGCCATGCTTGAAGGCGTTCTCGACGAGCGAGATGAACAGCAGCGGCGCCACGTTCTTGTCAGGATTGCAGAGGTTCGTCTTGAACTGCACGTCGACAGACTGGGTCAGACGGATCTTCATCAGATTGACGTAGTTCTCAAGGAACAGCACCTCCTCGCTCAGCTTCACACTCTCACGCTGATTATCGTAGAGCATGTGTCGTAGCATCTTCGAGAGTTGCATGATGGAATCCTGGGCGCGCTGCTGGTCGAAAGCCGTCAGGGCGTAGATATTGTTAAGCGTGTTAAGCAGGAAGTGGGGATTGATCTGTGAGCGCAGGTTGCCTAGCTCAGCTTTCACCTGGGCTGCCTCGGCCTTAACACGGGCATTCTCAGCCAGTTTACGGGCATCGTCGGCCCAGAACCAGCGCGAGGCGAGGGCGATACAGGTACCTGCCGTAGCAAAGACAGACAGATTGACGAAGTCGCGGACATAATAGATGATCTCGTCGAGAGCGTCGGGCAGTCTGGAAAACGTAACACGAGGCTGGAAAATCATACGAGTGAAGTCGCCCCAGTAGTGGAGGAATACCACAAAGAAGGTGATGAGCAGCGCGTTGATCATCAGGAAATAGCGGTGCTTGCCTGACACGAAATAGCGGGGGGCCAGACTGAGATAGTTGAGGTAGAACATCACCATCATCAGCAACTGTCCCATACAGTTCATCCAATACTGGATCATGGGCATGCCTGTACCTCGCATAAACTGCATGGGCGAGAGGAACATATATGCCCAGAACGCAACGTGCAGAAAAAACTTCAACCGCTTGTTTATCATATCCTTCGTATATCTAGTCTGTTCAGATCAATCGTTTCTACCTATTCGTGACGGATGGCCTCGATGGGATCCATGTTAGCAGCCTTTTGGGCAGGGATATAGCCGAAGAGGACACCAATGAACACACACACGAGGAACGAGACGTAGATGCTCCATGCCGGCACGCTCGACGGCATGCCAAACGACGATACGAAGGCACTGACCGCTATTCCGACAAGGACACCTATCAGTCCTCCCGTCACTGATATGAGTACCGACTCGATGAGGAACTGCAGAGAGATAACGGGTCCCGTGGCACCTACGGCCATGCGGAGACCGATCTCCTTCGTACGCTCCGTCACCGAGACGAGCATAATGTTCATGATACCGATACCTGCCACCAGCAACGAAAAGGCAGCGGCCACGACGAGGATGATGGTCACAGTGTCCATCGTCGATGACATGGTCTCCATCATCTCTGCCTGTGAACGGATGGTGAAGTCGTCATCAGCATCGTCCTTCAACTTGTGGTTGTTGCGCAGGATCTGCGTCAACTCTTCGATGGCGGCATCAGAGAGTTCCTCAGTCACTGCCGAGCAAACGATACTCGAGAAGTAGGTCTGGGCGGCGATACGCTTCATCACGGTGGTATAGGGGGCGATAATCACGTTATCCTGGTCCATGCCCCACGAGTTATAGCCCTTCGACTTCAGCACACCCACGATGCGCATGGGAATCGACTTGAAACGGATGGTCTTACCAATGGGGTCGGTATGCTCACCGAAAAGTTCCTTGACAATCGTGGTACCAACCACCACCACCTTGGCGGCCTTCTTGATATCCTCCTCGGTGAAGCACTCGCCCTCTTCGACAGGCCACTGCTTGATATCGAGATAATCAACACTCTCGCCATACATCGAGGCGTTGGTATTGTTGTTGCCATAGATAGCCTGTCCACTGGCAGTCACCTCGGGCGACACTTTCGTGACGAATTTCTTCTCACGGACGATGCGCTCGTAGTCGGCCATCTTCAGGGTCTGCATCGACGACGGGTCCTGACGCACACCACCACGCATATCGGCACCAGGACGGATAGTGAGCAGGTTAGTACCCATCGTGGAGAGTTCGGCACGGATGCTCTCCTTCGATCCCTGTCCAATGCTCATCATGATGATGACGGCTGCCACACCGATGATGATACCCAGCATCGAGAGGAACGAGCGCATCTTGTTACTCGCCACTGCCCGCAGGCTAACCTTGAAAAGATTTAAAATGTTCATTCTTAGTCGTCATTTGGAGCCGGCAACTTGGCGAGGGCCTCTGCAGCCGACTTGATATTCGTATTGATTGTATCCTCGCGGATCTTACCATCGCGCAAGTTGATATTACGCGAACTGTACTCGGCGATCTCTGGGTTGTGGGTCACAAAAATGATCGTGTTGCCCTGCTTATAGAGTTCCTGGAACAACACCAGCATCTCGAACGAGGTGTAGGTATCGAGGTTACCAGTAGCCTCATCAGCCAACAGCACGGCAGGATCGTTGACCAAGGCACGGGCAATGGCGACGCGCTGCATCTGACCACCTGACATTTGGTTCGACTTATGATACATACGATCACCCAGACCCACGGCTTGCAGGGCCTTGATGGCTTTCTCCCTGCGCTCAGTGGCTGAGATCTCCGTGTTATACATCAGTGGCAGTTCCACATTCTCAAGGGCTGTGGTCTTGGCCAGCAGGTTGTAGTTCTGAAACACAAAACCAATCTTACGGTTACGCAGTCTGGCGCGCTGAGTCTTCGACATGGTACGGACAGAGACGCCATCAAGGAAGTAATCACCACTAGTGGGGGTATCGAGACAGCCCAACTGGTTCAGCAGCGTGGACTTGCCTGAGCCCGATGTTCCCTGGATGGTGACAAACTCGCCCTCGTAGATCTTGAAAGAGACACCACGCAGGGCCTTCACCGTCTCGGAGCCCACCTGGAAGTAACGCTTCACGTTCTGCAGCTCGATGACAACTTTTCTATTCTCGTCTGCCATAGTCGTTACTGTCTTGGGGGAGCGGCGTTTCCACTCTGTCCACTCTTGTTATTGTTGTTGTTTCTGTTACCTGGACGCGGCATGAAGGGATTACCGCCTTGCTGTTCCATCTGAGGCATGTCACCACCAGAGACATTGATATCAGTGAGCACCTCGGTGCCTGGCTCAATACCGCTAAGAATCTCTGTCACAACACCATTGGTAGTACCTGTCTCCACCTTATGGGCTTTGTATACATTACCCTCTTTCGTCCAAAGCTTATGGATACCTTCGCAGTCGGCGATGCTCTCATCCTTCTTCAGGAAGGCCTGGTTGGGGATGAAGCGCAGGGCCTTGGATGGTACTGTCAGCACATTATCTTTCTCCAGTGTGAAGATAGTGACGTTGGCCGTCAGTCCAGGCTTCAGCTTCAGATCATTGTTGGGAGCCGAGATCACCACCTCATAGGTCACCACATTACTCTCAGTGGTAGCCTGCTGGCGCACCTGTGTCACAGCACCCTCAAAGGAGTCTTCAGGGAAGGCGTCGACAGTGAAAGTCACGCGCTGACCTTCCTTCACACCACCGATGTCAGCCTCGTCGATATCAGCAATCACACGCATGTTCGTCAGATCCTGGGCAATGACAAAGAGCTCAGGGGTATTGAATGAGGCGGCCACCGTCTGACCTTCCTCCACGGACTTCGAAAGGATCACGCCATCGATAGGCGATGTGATGGTGGCATAGCCAAGGTTCGTCTGGGCCTTACGCACACTTTCGCGGGAGGTATTCACCTGCTCCTTAGCCTTTTGGTAAGACAAGAGGGCATTCTCATACTCGTCGGCACTGACGAGACCCTTGTCGTAGAGAGTCTTGTAACGGTTGTAGTTCGACAACTCGTAGTTAGCGGTGCTCTGAGCACTCGTCAGGTTGGCCCTGGCCGTATTCAGCTCACTGATCAGGTTCGTACGATCCAGCTCAGCGATGACCTGACCTTTCTTCACGATAGAGTTGTAGTCCACATAGAGATGACTGACAATACCTGACACCTGCGTACCGACTGTCACTGAGGTAACAGGTTCGATGGTACCCGTAGCCGTAATGCTCGTCTGGACCTTGCCCATCTCAACCTTGGCCGTCTCAAACGACACCTTCTGTTCTTTCTTACCACCCCGCAGGAAAAGCCATGCTATCAGTATCACGACAATCACGGCAATGGTGATCCAACCTTTCTTTCCAATCTTTTTCATATCTTATATTTTTTACCTTATATTTTCTCACATTCCTCTTTTACCTGATTTCCCCTCCGCGATAAAAAGTCAGCATCTGCAGATTATAGAGGGCCAGATATTTCGACTGCAACTGGTTCTGCTGGGCAGAAAGCAGATTGTCCTTACCTGCCATCAGCTCCACGATGTTCTTCATACCAAGACGGAATTGCTCCGAGAGCAGGTCGTAACTCTGCTTGGCACTCTCCACACTACTCGTGGCAGCCTTGTACTTCTGCTGGTTCGTCATCGCGTTGAGCCAATACTGCTGGATATCGGTATAGAGCGTCTTCTGTTGATCCTGCAGATTGAGTTGTGCCTGTAACTGCTGGATTTTTGCCTTGTTCACAGCTGTCTTCGTAGATCGTCCGTCGTAGATAGGTACGCTGACACCCACACCCAACTGGGTATTCACATTACTCTTGAATTGCGATCCCCAACCCGTACCACTCAACGAGTTCGTAGAGGTAGAGATGCCACCTGTCAGATTCACATTCGGCATCCATCCAGCTTTGGCGATGCTCACACTCACATCACTGCTCTTCACAGACAACTGCAAGCGTTCGATCTCTGGACGAGTCAGCAAGGCTGCCTCATATACCGACTGCAAAGAAGGGATCTCTGCCAGCACACGATCGTCGCTGATCTCAGGCACAGCCACATCGAAAGGCACTTCGTCAGTGATCTCCAACAACTGCTTCAACTGAAGTTTATAGTTCAACAATTGACTCTGAGCCTCCACAATGCTATACTCATCGTTGGCACGCTGGGCCGACAACTGGGCGAGGTCAGCTTTTGACATCTTACCCACCTCGACCATCTCACGACCTCGTTCCTCATTCTTCTGACTGGTCTCCAACATCTGCTCGTTCACCTTCACGTTCTCGTCAAGGTACAGGATCTGTGAAAAGAGTTGGGCGATGCGTTCCTGAATGCTGTTGGCCGTCTCCTGAGCAGAGAGTTCTGCCTGCTGCTCCGAGAGTTCATCGAGACGAATGGTATTGGTATTACGGTTGCCGTTCCACACCGTCCACTGGCCACTCAACGAATAGGAGCCGTTGTACGAAGTCTTGTCGACTTTCGTGTTCACTGTACCATTGGTTACATACGACATACCCGTGTCTTTCCAGGGCTGATAACCCAGACTCTGATTGGTCGATGCACTGAGAGTCGGCAACAGTGCCGCCTTGGCGCCCTTCAGTTCCTCTGTAGCACTCTGCTTCTGCAACTGAGATTTCTTCAGTGTGATGTTGTTTTCAAGGGCATAGTCGATGCAATCCTGCAGGCTCCACTTCTTCTGGGCCGACAGCTGAGCCGTCGATAACAACATGACACCTATTAATAATAATACTTTCTTCATAAATCTACATTCTTTCAATCTATATGATTTCAAAATTCGTCGGCAAAGATACGTAGTTTATCGCAAACATCCAAAGAAAATAGATAAGATTAACAGTTATTACAACAAAATAAGAGTCAGAGGCTGCTCCCCTGACTCTTATTTTCTCTCTTTTACTCCTTCTTTCCTTTACTCCTTATTATCGATGAGTTTCCAGATACCAGCAGCGCAGGCACCACCCACGAACGGACCAATGATGAAGATCCAGAGATTCTCGAGAGCCGTACCACCCTGGAAGATAGCAGGAGCGATCGAGCGGGCAGGATTGACGCTGGTGCCCGTATAACGGATGCAGACAAGGTGTACAAGGATCAGAGAGAGACCAATAGCCAGACCTGCGAAGGTGTTGGTGGCACCATTGGTCTTGGATGTAGCACCCAGCACGACAAGCACGAACACACAGGTGAAGATGATCTCGGCCAGCAATCCGCCAAGCACTGATACATTGGCTTGCAAGTCGTTGGCACCCGTACCCTCCAGTCCTGGCACATTCTCTGTCAACACATAAAGCAACAAGCTACCGATAAACGCGCCAATTACCTGGAACAGGATATACATACCACAGTCCTTAGCACTCATACGTCCACTGAGGAACACACCGAGGGTGATGGCCGGATTGATGTGACAGCCACTGATACCACCGATGGTATAGGCCATTGCCACCACTGAGAGACCGAAGGCAAAAGCCGTTCCCACCACAGCAGGGATGTTGTTTACAGGATCACAACCCAGGCTGACGGCCACGCCGCAACCCATCAACACAAGCACCATCGTGCCTACCATTTCTGCAAAATACTTTTTCATAATTTTCTACTTTATTTAATATCAATAACTTACATCAAATAAAAGTGGGAAGTGTGGCAAAACGTGTGGAAAAAGGTACATTAGACCACTTTTCAACCCACTTTCTTGGTGCAAAGATACAAAAGAATTTTTGATAAACAAAAGAATCCAAGAAAAAAATTACTTCTCTCCTCAGATTCTTCCCTCTTTCGAGTTGCAACTACAATAGTTTGCGTTTTTTGAATTATTCTCAAATCCTAATTTTCTCCCTTGACAGAGTGGCCACCATTCACGCGCGCGTGTATCACGTTTTTATCGGTCTGCCTCGTTTCTTTTGCACGCATAAATCGGTAAAATAGTAGCAATCATCAAGTGTTACTGACTTCCTCAGAAAACCTTGCCGCAAGCATACATTAAAAGCCCACAATCCAAGTTGCTCACTCCACTTTGTTTCAAAGTTACCAAAGCAATGTGGACTTCTTGCTAAATAATTCCTAATAAGTTGCTCTGTGTGCGGCTTCTGTAACAAGTCTGGCTGCATCCATTCATTGTCACCGCCAAGACATTGATTGAATATGTACTTAGCCATCCTCAGCACATCAACCTCAGAATAAGACAACGACAACTGCACAACGTCTGCACTAACTGATATTTTCTTATTGCGTAATACCATTAAATCATTTCTTTTTTGAGTTGTTCTGTGTCGTGTTCCTGTTGAGCCTGTTCTTTCTTGCGCTGCTCTATCCAAGCATTAAACTCTCGCTCGGATTCAGATTCTATCTCTTGACGGATTTTCTCTTTCTGAGCCTCAACCTCTTGCCACTCATTGAACTTTCTGAGCAATGGCAGAGCCTCACTCAGCATCTTCTCTAATTCCTGTGTCTGTTCCATAACAACAATACTTTAGTTTATAAATACAAATCTTCCATCACTCTCCTGTTGTACATTGAATTTCTACTTAGTCCATCTGACATATCGAGTACAGGCTGCATAATAGTGCCATCTGCCCATACCTCAGCAAGCCTCTCTGAGGATAGATTGTACAGGTTTTCAAGCCTCAACTTACTCACTCCCTCAGACTTCTCAAACTCTCTCAACTTTGCTATTGACTGAAACACATTGACTATAAGTCGTGCGTGTTGCTTGCAGAGTTCTGGCACTTGACGTACACAACGTTTCTCGACAATCAATTTCAAGTCGGCCATTGGCACTATATTCAGCATAGAATCTGAGTAAACAAACTCAGCATCAGGCCATCGAGCAATAACTTTTGTTATCACATTGATCTGGGTGACAACGGCTCTGTGTAAATTCTTGTAAACCTTGATACGCTGCTCTTTCTCACTCGGCAACAATGATTCATCAGCCTCAACTCTACTAACTCTCTGAGCCGTTAATCTATCTATCTCCTGTGCATTGAGTTCAGAAAGAGCAACAGGACATTGATAGTCTGGCATATCTCGCAACGTTGCATAGGCATCTTGCATAAGCCGTATATCTTTGCGCAACTCATTCTCAACTTCAATAAGTTCACGCTCGACTACTATAGTCTTTCCTATCTCCTTTGCGTCAATCATTGTC
>Ga0310786_10001191_pt1 | contig 41839 bp, 36 predicted proteins | sample AusTroGonzalo_MG_FD_203881 | JGI IMG/M metagenome (GOLD analysis project Ga0310786, IMG submission 203881) | Bovine rumen microbial communities from tropical cattle in Woodstock, Queensland, Australia - Gonzalo_03 (v2) (version 2) | ecosystem: Host-associated > Mammals > Digestive system >...
TACATAGTGCCTAAAGAAAGATAATTCATCCGTTTCAAAAACATCGGACAAAGTCTTAAAAAGATCTCTTACTTCACCATCGTTATTAACTCGCCATACTTTATGGGGCTTAAGTTTTTTTGTAGTGTATGTATCGCCAGAAACCTCACCCAAATGAATCAACAAATCTGGTCTATTTAAATCTGTTTCATAGTTCTGTTGACTATTAACAAGCGCAAAGTTTACTCTATATCTACCTTGATATCCGCTGGTATGATCACAGAAAACAACTGCATCATTAGATTCACAAAAATCATCTATCGACTTCTGTAAATCTGGAAACATCTGAGTATGAGATCCAATGAAAATTGCAATTCTCCCTTCCGGTAACTTTGGATAATTAATTATGTCTGAGAACGAATGATAATGAATCACTCTTTCAGCCGGTAAATCATCTGAATCAAATGATTTACTTGCTGAGGCTACTATATTTATCAATACAGGTCCACCTCCGTGTTGTTTCAATTTTATAAAAGCTTTGTTTATTTCTACATTATTCAACCACTTGATATTATTTGAGTCAATTGGATTAATAAAGGCACTATATTTAAACGTATCTTTAGGTGACTGCGACCGGTCTATCACCTGTGAATGCAAATGACCAATATTATATTCGCCATGTGAACCAGCAATAACTAAGACAGGAAGTTTCCTGTAATATGCTTCAGTCAAAGCTGGGAGATAATTTCGAGAAGCTGTTGCACCTGTACAAATGACAGCAACAGGCTCACCACTTTCCGCAGACAAGCCACAAGCCATATAAGCAGCAGAACGCTCATCAACACATGAATACATCTCAAAGAAATCATCATGCTGAATACTTCCGACGATAGCAATGTTTGTGGTTCCCGGAGAAGCGATTACCTTTCTAAATCCATGAGCTTTCATTAAAGAAATAAGCATCAGGGCATTTGGATCACTTGAATATTTTTTCATCACTTTCTATAGTTAATTGACTTGCCATTATTACATAAGAGGATTTGGCCCGAAAGGCATCCTGCAGCATCACTGACAAGAAAGCATGCAATCTCTGCAACTTCATCAGGAAGATAATAGCGGCCTGTTGAATATTTAGGAGCATTAATATTCTCTTCTGTTTTGCCTGTCATTTCTGTGGTAGTTATTCCTGGAGCGACAGCATTTACACGTATATCGTTTCTGATTAGCATTTTCGCTAGACCTTGAGTCAGGCTATTGATTGATGCCTTAATTAAGCCATAGGGTAAATCATCAACATGTTGCCCCCTTTCTGAAGACAAGAATAATATACTTCCACCAGTACGATGGTTCTCTTCATATTGTTTTAGGAATTTCTGACAAAGGAAATACGCACCCTTTAAATTTGTACTGAATTGAGCATCAAATTGTTCTAAAGTCACATTTCTAATTGTCCCTTCATGAAGGGAAATACCGGCATTATTGACAAGAACATTAGCACCACCAAGGATTTCATCAGCTTTAATTATGAATAAATCAATATTAGAAAAATCCGTTATATCATAAACTATATAGAAGCACCCTATCTCCTCTGAAACTTTTTTCAATTGTTGCTCATTCCTCCCTGTTATTAAAACTTGGGCACCTTCATTAATGAATTTTTTAGCCATTGCATAACCTAATCCACGCCCACCGCCTGTAATGATTATCTTTTTACCTTCAAGACGATGGTTAGGATAAAGATACGTTATATTTGCTTTTTTTATGACAGGTTTTCTAAATTTTGCAATAAACCGCTTAATATAATTCTTCATCTCTCTTCTCTACTGATCACGAAAATCCTAAACAATTATAAATCCTCACGCCTCACTCTCGTACGCGGATTGAGTTCTATCATCATTGATGCTCGCTATGACTATCTCATGTCTTGCTCACTCGAACCTCTTTCGAAGGTTTCGGCTCGGTATCGCATTTCTCGGATAATGTAAAGTTTAACGTTTATGTTAGTTGATTGAGATTTGACTCATTGTAGTTATAATTCTAACTCCACGCAGACCTAAATCTCAATCCCTACGGAAGAGGTCGCGGGTATAGACTTTCTCCTCAACATCCTGCAGGCAAGCATCGAAGCGGTTGGCAAGGATGACATCACTCTGTGACTTGAACTTCTCCATATCGTTTACTACCATGCTATTGAAAAAAGTAGAGCCATCTTCCAATGTAGGTTCGTAGATAATCACAGGGATGCCTTTGGCCTTAATACGTTTCATCACACCTTGAATGGCAGAGGCGCGGAAATTGTCGGAGTTGCTCTTCATCGTGAGGCGATAAACACCTACGGTCTTGGGATTCTTGGCTATGATGCTGTCGGCAATGAAATCTTTTCTTACGGTGTTGCTCTTTACCACGGCCTCAATCATGGTCTGAGGTACATCCTTGTAGTTGGCCAACAGCTGCTTCGTGTCTTTGGGCAGGCAGTAACCGCCATAACCGAAACTTGGATTGTTGTAGTGGCTACCGATTCTCGGATCCATGCATACACCATCGATAATCTGCTGGGTGTTTAAGCCTTTACTCTGGGCATAAGTGTCCAATTCGTTGAAATAGCTTACGCGTACTGCCAAGTAGGTGTTGGCAAACAGCTTGATGGCCTCGGCCTCGGTGGGATGGGCAATTAAGGTCCTGATATTCTCATCGGCTGCTCCTTCGATAAGCAGGTCGGCAAACATCCGGGCTTCTTTCTCTTGATTCTCGTAGGCTCCCACTACGATGCGACTGGGATGCAGATTGTCATAGAGTGCTTTGCTTTCCCTCAGGAACTCGGGAGAGAAGATGATATTGTCGATGTTGTATTTCTTGCGTACGCTATCGGTATATCCTACGGGTACGGTACTTTTGATGACCATCAACACATTGGGGTTTACTTTCAACACATGCTCGATGGCATCTTCCACGGCACTGGTATCAAAGAAGTGGTGCTCATCGTCGTAGTTGGTGGGAGTGGCGATGATGACCAGTTCGGCACTCTTGTAGGCGGCATCCTTATCCACGGTAGTGGTGAGGTTGAGCTTGCGCTTACCCTCGTGCACTTCCTTGAAAAAGCGTTCTATCTCATCGTCCTGGATAGGGCTGATGAACTTATTCAACTTGTCTGCCTTCTTTGGAGTGGTAGTGATGGCAGTCACTTCATGGTGTTGTGCCAGCAACACTGCAAGGGAGAGGCCTACATAGCCTACTCCGGCAACGGTAATTTTCATAGAATTGAGAATTAAAAATTGAAAATTGAGCTTCGCTCCTATTTCCTCGCGACTCTGCATAGCCCAAGCAAACTTGGCTCTGCTCTCGCTGCTCAGAAAAGTGAAAATTAAAACTTCGTTTTGAAAATTGTATTAAACGGATTATAATGATTTCCTCATTAGCATCCAACACTATTGACAATAACTCTTAACCCCAGCATTTACTGGGGTTCAAGGATTCTTAAGAAATTGGAAATCTAGTTGTTTTTACAGATGGTCGTTTTATAATATAACCACTATCAATATTATAGTGGGGGAAGATAATCTCTATAGCAATGATTTCATTCGCTCAATCAAAGCTTCCGTCTTACTTATCAGAGGACTGACATCTTGCTCTGTCCAGTCAAAAAGATCATCATAGTCTCCTGTCTGTCGCATATTATAGAGTCGAGAATAAAGATTGCCTTCTTCAAGTGTGAGAAGACCTGTTTTTACCAATTCTTTTCCTAAAACACTAATAACACCGCCATGGGTCTTTACAGAAAATCCTTTGGAAATAAGGAGAGCAGAAGCAGCATGGAATAAGGCATAGTAAAGACGATTAGCAACAAGACTCCAATGACCTAACTCTGCATTGTCTCGAGCCTCATTCATAGTTTTCCTCGCCTTTTCAAAGCGATAGGATACTATAGCTTTTCTTTCGTCTTCACTTAGTGCCATAACTCAACTCCTTCGCTTTCGACATTTTTATAGAAAGGGGTGAAATCCCGTTTCTTCCAATCGGCAAATGTATAGACAATAGGATTGATAGAAGCATCCATATCCCATCCTAAACGTACCAAAGGATAAGCAACATTAGTAAAGTCCTCATTGCTGACACGCTCTTGATTCAGAAGTATCAAGATATCCCAATCGGATTCTTTTCGTGCATCGCCTCTTGCCTGTGAACCAAACAATATGACACGAGCATCATCTGGCATGATCTGTTGAACTTTTTCACGAATGGAGTTGAATATGTCATTATTGTATCCCATACACTTGCTTTCTATTATCTATCTGCAAAGATAATGCTATTTTGAATAAGTCCAAAACAATTGGATTTATTATAACACATGAGGTGGTCAAAATTTTAGACCAAATGGGTGCGTTTTGGGATGAACACGTGTTCGTGGGCGGTTGAACACGTGTTCAAGCCAGGATGAACACGTGTTCATTTTTTTAAGGGTCAAAATGACAAGGCGGCATCGAGGTGTTTTTGCAGGTCGCGCTCGGGTGGCAAACCGAGGGATTTGCGCACCGCATGCTGTTTGTTCCCTTCAAGGGCTTCGGCCAGATTTGAAACATTATTCGTGTTAAACACACCATGCTTGCCTATATAATAAATAAGGTGTGCCACCAGATCTCGGTTGAAGCAGGTGTCCTGCTGCTTGCCGGGCTGAAAGATGACAGGGTCAAGGGCCGGGATCTTCAACATCGTTTCCCACAGGTGTTGGTAGCGGGTAATCTGGCGTTCAGTGAGGACAGACCATTCTTCCTTGACAAAGGATAGCAAACGGCAGACATAGTCCACTATCATGGAACGGAGTTCTGCCTTACGCTCCTCGGTCAGTCGCTGCTCCTGTTTCGTCACCGATACCTTAGCCATGGGTGGCTCCCCATAGTGGTAATGGTGCTCCACGGTAGTGGCATGAGGGGCGTAGGTACTGTGGTCACCCAGCTGCACATGCGTCTCGTTGTAGGTATTGCCGGTACCAGGATTACCTGTTATTTCAAGTTTCATCTTTTTTTTAATCCTTTTTTACGATATGCGTTCGTCTCTTCTCGTAACAGGCCGTTGTCTTGACAAACAAACATGAATTGCTCTTGCAATCGGTTGTACTCTTTATCCTGCCGCTCAATGACTTTGTCAGAAAAACTATTTTGACGTTCTAAAAACTGATTTCTCTGCTCCAGCACTTCAATCTTTCTCAATGCTTCGTCTAACCGTTTTTGTATGGGTTTCTCCTTCATTGGATATATAGTTTAATTACATTAATAATCCTTGGTAATCATGGTGGAAATTGGAAGTATCTTGGTAGGATGTTTCTTCCTTGCTTCCACCTTGTTTTCGCTTTATTGGCGTGTTAACTTTGCATCGTCAAAAGAAAAGGCCTTTACAATTGATAATTGAAAATTGAAAATTGAAAATTATTATTAACTTTTAAAACTTTAAGATTATGATTGATGTATCTAAGTACATGCAAGTAAATTCAATGAAACCCAACGACCCGCCCAAGGCGTACGGTCGTCCACAGGTGAGGAAAGTGATGACGTTTGAACAGTTTGTGAGTCACTTGGCTGACCATAACACCACTTACTCGCGCGGTACCTTCAAAGGAGTGGTGAGTGATGCCTGTAAGTGTGTGGTGGAACAACTGCTCGCTGGCAATAAGATCATGTTCGGCGAACTTGGGGAGTTCTGGCTCTCCATCAGCTGCAACCCTGCCAAGGATCTGGAGTCTTTCACCGCCAGCAATATCACTTCGGTGAACATCGTATTCACTCCAGGACCGGATTTCGAGAACCTGATTGACAAGGCTGACTTCAACTTCGTAGTGAGCAGAAAGGCTCAGGATGCTATCATGAAGGCTATGATCAGTGGTGCCAGGACGCTTGACCTTACTGCGCTCATGAGCAAGACCACAGCGGAGTTCGTAGCCAATCAGGCTGTCAATGCTGAAAACGGCGATGAAGAAGACGGTGGTGATACTTCTACTGATCCTACTGACGGCGGCACTACTCCTACCGGAGGTGGCTCTGACAACGGAGGCGGTGACAATGGTGGCGGTGACGACCCTGATGACGTGAGCTTGGGCTAAGTGACATGCGGCATGAATCTTTTATAAACACGGATTATAAGGATTATAAGGAATTATTGCCATGCGGAGTGAATCTCTTATAAACACGGATTATAAGGATTATAAAGATTTATTGCCATGCGGAGTGAATCTTTTATAAACATGGATTATAAAAATTTATTGCCATGCGGAGTGTATAAATTTCTTAATATAACAATAATTTATTATTAAAACTAGTGTCTATGAAAATTAAAAGTGCAAAAGTGAAGTTTTGGCTTCAGACCGCTATTGCCATACTGACGGCGATAGCAACCAGTTTAGGTGTTTCAAGTTGTATGGGCACCTTATGAGAGCGATAACCCTCATTATCCTGCATTGCAGCGCGACGCGCTGCAATGCTTCTTACAATTTCGAGCAATGCCGCTACGACCATATCCACCACCGAGGGTGGAAAGACATCGGCTACCACTATTACGTGGAGCGCGATGGGTCGCTGCATCAGGGCAGGCCGGAAGCTGTGGTAGGTGCGCACTGCAAAGGGCATAACCGTCATTCCATCGGTGTGTGCTACGAGGGTGGATTAGATGCTTCAGGCCACGCCTGCGATACCCGAACGCCAGCTCAGAAGGCTACGCTCTTAGCGTTGATCAAAGACTTGCACCACCGGTATCCCCAAACCATCGTTGTCGGCCATCGTGACCTCTCACCCGATCTTAATGGCAACGGGCTGGTGGAACCTCTCGAATGGATCAAGCAATGTCCCTGCTTTGATGCTACCGAGTTTTCAGCCTTGTGATGAGGGGCATGAAGGCTTGGAGGGACGGGGAGATGATTTCGTGCTGTTGGCGGTAGGCCTTGAGGGAGGTGCGGTAGTCGGCATGACCGGTGGCGATGAAGAGGGCGGCCATGAGACAGGCCTGTTCATCGGTTGCCGGTAGGCTGACACCGCCTAACATCTCCTGGACCTCGGCCGTGAGCGTGGCCTTGCCAAAGGCGTCCTTGCGCAATGTGGCGCAAAGCAGCATCAGGGCACGGAAACGGCGGTAGGTGGCAGCATCGTCGATGTGGATGTAACTGTAGTGGTACAGGTAGTTGAGGGTGGCGGCATCCTTGCGGCGCGTCTCCTCGGTCTCATGTCGCTTGATGCGGCGGCGGAGGATCTGCAGCAATTCGTTTTCCACATTATCTATAAAATAGTCGTTGAGGATGTCGGCGGAACCCTTGCGGAACCTCACGTCACCGACACGGTAGCCTGGCAGGCGGAGGCTCTTGGTACCGTCGAACATCTCAATGCCTAAGGTCAGACTGATGCCATCGGCGGTGTGCTGCACTTGGAGCACGGTGGCCTCAATGTCCTTGAACAAGCCCTCCCGGATCACCACCACATCCTGCTCGGCCACTTCCTTCACGGGAGGGCCGAACGAGAAACGCTGACGATTCTCGCAGCACAACGTGATGAGCGGTGTCATCATCTGCTCGGGAACAGTGATGCGCTTGCCCGACTTGGTGCGGTAGAAGCGCAAGTGCAGACGGCCCTCACGGTTCCAAGGCTTATCCACCAAGTGGGATATCTCTCTGCCCGTGGTCTTGATAAAGACGAAATGACGCAAATCGTCACGCCAACTGTTGGTCTTTGCGGCGACCTTCGCCTCCTTCGTCGCGTTGGAGGTGTACTGCTCCGCCACCGCTTTCTTAAGGAAACGGTACGGGATGAAATATTCGTAGAGGGGCAGGTCACTTTCACGGCGGTCGGCATTCTCCGCCATCAACTGCCGCTCTATCAACAGCGGGTTGAGGTGGAGCATGACAAACCAGTGTGCCTGCTCGCCTGGTGCCACTTTTTCTTCGTTCATAGACATAGCCCTTTCTTGCCTGAGCAAGATGTACTTGTCAGGCTAAAATTCTTATTACCAAGTGGTTACAGATGCCAACATCCGTTGTTTTAGCGGTATCTCGAAGGAAAAAGCTCCTTCACACCAGGCCAACATCTGAACCTGTCTTTTGTTAAAATCTCTCTTTCTTAGCGAAGAAAGCGAAGATTTTGAAAATACTTTAAATAGTTAAGGTTGAGGAGAAGTTGAGAAATAGCTTTGTAAGAAAAAGAAGGTTGTAATTGTAAATTGAAAATCGTTAATTGAAAATTATAAAGTAATAAAAATGTTGTTTATTATTTATAATTCAAAAATTCTATGTATCTTTGTATGGAATTTCTCGCTTTCTTCGCTAAGAAAGAGAGAAATAATTTCAATCTTCTATTTCTCATCTTTTTCCCCAAAAAGCGGTGATAACAGGACACGGTTAAGGAATTCTTCGTTGATTTTGTTGATCACATTGGTTTCCAAAGACTTTATATATATTAAGGTGGTGGCTTCGGAATCGTGACCCAAACCTTGGCTGATGACAGACAGCGGGGCATTCTCTTGGTACATGTGGCTTGCCCAGGAGTGACGGGCCACATAGGAAGTCAGTACCACCCCATTGCCCAACATCTTTGCCAGCAGCTTGAGGTAGCCGTTGTAGGTACGCAGGGCAGAGCGGTACTCTCGGTAGGCTTCCGCCTCGTCGGTGGCACGAAGGATGGGGAAGAGATAGAGCGAACGGGCAGCCTCGGGCGCATAGCGAAGCACTATGGAAGCCATGATAGGCACCAACTTCGCATTCATCCACTGGCCTGTTTTGCGACGGGCATAGGTGATGAATCCATGATTCACATCGGATTTACGGAGGTAAACCATATCTACGAACGACATGCCTCGAGCACAATAGCTGAAAATAAACAGATCGCGCGTGAACTCCAACTTGTGCTGCATAGTCTTGAAGGTCTTGTGCCGAGGATTCTTCCCGAGGTTCACCAGCCCCTGCCGGATATCGACCCTCAGGATAGCCCGCAGGCTCTCGATGGCGGCGGCTCGCTTGGCTGTTTTGGCTACACCCCGATAGACACGGGCAAAAGGGTTCTCCTGCTCCCCGGGGACAAAGTCCACCGCCTGGCGGTAGATGCTCTGCAACGTGCGCATGTAGCACGACGATGAATTTTTGGTCACGCTCTGCCCGAGCAACCAATCCTGGTAATCCTGCAGGAGACGGGAGTCCAACTCTTCCACCCGGAGGTGCGGCCGAAGCCGCAAGGCGAGGAAACGGCTGAAACTGTTTCGGGCGGCCTCTATCTTATGGGCCTGGCCAAAACGCTTACAAACACGGTGATGCTCAATGGCCGCATTCAGCACGGCTACGAACTGACTGTTCTTTGAATGACTTGATGTATTCATATCCCTGAATTTTTAATGGTTAAACTTCAGGGAAAGATAGCCTTTTCATTGGGATTTGGAAAATGAGCACACAAAAAAGGCTGATGAATTACTCATCAGCCTTTCCGCTCTTCTTCTTGGACTTGAACCAAGGACCCTCTGATTAACAGTCAGATGCTCTAACCAACTGAGCTAAAGAAGAATGACATTCAAGAATCTGCTCTTCTTCTTGGACTTGAACCAAGGACCCTCTGATTAACAGTCAGATGCTCTAACCAACTGAGCTAAAGAAGAATTTTTTGCGCTTATTTCTTAAATGCGGTGCAAAAATAATAGGATATTTTGAATTATGCAATTATCTTTGCAAAAAAATTACGAAATGGAGCGAATTTTAGGACTTGGGAATGCATTGACCGATGTTTGCGTGACTCTGAAGGACGATTCTATACTGAAAAAGTTGGGATTGCCCAAAGGAGGAATGACCCACATCAGCGATGAACTCTTCGTGGAAGTGATAGGGCTGATCAGGAAGATGGACTACTCGGTGACTCCCGGAGGGTCGGTGGCGAATGCCTGCAGGGCCATGGCTCACTTGGGCATGCCTACAGGATTCGTCGGCAAAATAGGTGATGATGAATTTGGACGGTTCTATGCAGACAGTCTGGCAAAAGTCGGCACGGAGAACCTGATGATCATCTCTGACACCTATCCATCGGGCGTTTGCTCGGCCTTAATCTCTTCCGATGGTGAGCGAACATTTGCCGACCACATGGCCGCCTCGCTTGACCTGAAAGCCGAAGATCTGACTCCTGAGATGATGAAAGGATACCAATACCTTTACATAGAAGGTTATCTGGTGCAGAATCATGCGTTGATACAACGAAGTGCCGAAATGGCCAAGGACATGGGTCTGAAGGTGGTGATGGACTTGGCGAGCTACAACGTCATCCTGCAAGACAAGGAATTCTGCCGCTTCTTGGTAGATGAGTTTGTGGATATCCTATTTGCCAACGAAGAGGAAGCGCATGCCTTGACAGGCAAGAAACCCGAGGAAGCTTTGCAGGAACTGGCCGAAAAAGTGGAGCTGGTGATTGTGAAGATGGGAGCGAAAGGGGCGTTGGTACAACAAGGTACTACACGCGTACAGGCAGATGCCGTGAAAGTGGAACAAGTGGTAGATACTACAGGAGCCGGCGACCATTTCTCTGCAGGATTCCTCTATGGACTGCTAAAGGGAATGCCACTGAAGCGCTGTGCAGAACTGGGTTCGATGGTCGCAGCAGAAGCAATTCAAGTGATTGGGGCGCTGCTTCCAGATAATAAATGGGAAGAAGTTAAGATGAAATTGAGAATTGAACATTGAACATTGAGCATTGAACATTACGGTTTCGCCGTGAAGTTCGGCGGCGGCTCGGCAATGCCCAAGCAAGCTTGACATTGCGCTCGCCTTGCACGAACATTGAGCATTAATTTTCAATTTTCAATAAGATAATGAACTATGAGAGCGAACTATAAATATGGATTTGGAGTGCTGGCAGGTGTCATTGTCGGTTCATGGATGGCATTCTCGCTGAGTGATGACCATAGTTTCCAACTGGCAAAGAATATGGACATCTTCAATTCCATCATCAAAGAACTTGACCAGAACTATGTGGATACCATCGATGGAGCGAAGACTATACGCAACGGCATAGATGCCATGCTCTATTCGCTCGATCCTTATACGGTGTATTACCCAGAGGATGACCAGAGCGAGTTGGAACAGATGGTTAGCAACTCGTATGGCGGCATCGGTTCAGTAATCACTTGGAATGCCAACCTCAAGCGCTCTGTGATTTCGGAGCCTTACGAGGGAATGCCTGCAGCGGTGGCCGGACTGAAAGTGGGCGACATACTGATGGAGATTGACGGCCAAGATTTAGAGGGCAAGGACAATCAGGCAGTGAGCAATTTGCTGCGTGGCCAGGTAGGAACCTCTTTCCACCTGAAAGTGAAACGCCCAGGAGTGGAAAAACTTTTAGAGTTTGACATCGTGCGCAGGCAGATTCAGCTGCCACTTATCCCCTACTATGCCAAAATGGACAAGGGGGTGGGATACATCAACCTGAGCACCTTCTCGGGGAACCCGTCGCGCGACTTCCGTGCTGCACTCACCGACTTAAAGCAGCAAGGCATCAGTTCGCTGGTCATAGACCTTCGTGGCAATGGAGGCGGACTTCTGGACGAGGCCGTGGATATAGCCAATTTCTTCCTTCCCCGTGGGAAAACACTCGTGACCACACGAGGAAAAAACCAACAAGTGAAAGAAAACTACAAGACGTTGCGCGAACCTATGGATCTTGACATCCCACTGGCTGTACTGGTAAACAGTGGTACAGCCTCATCGTCCGAGATTTTGGCAGGATCCTTACAAGACCTGGATCGTGCCGTGATCGTTGGAAACCGCACGTATGGCAAAGGGTTGGTGCAAATGACGCGCTCACTCCCCTATGGAGCCGCCATGAAACTGACTACCTCTAAATATTATATCCCCAGCGGCCGCTGTGTGCAAGCCATTGACTATCAGCACCGCAACGAAGACGGAAGCGTGGGACGCATACCCGACAGCCTTACCAACGTGTTCCATACAGCCAAAGGACGTATCGTACGCGATGGAGGTGGCGTGACACCCGACCTTACCATCGAACAGGACACGATGCCCAACATCGTCTATTACCTGATGAGCGACAATCTGATATTCGACTATGCCACCGAATATTGCCAGAAACACCCCACAGTGGCCAAGGCAGAGGACTTCAAACTCACGGAGGAGGACTTTGCTGATTTCAAGGCTTTCGTGAAGCAGAAAGATTTCAAGTACGACCAGCAGACGGAGCGTATGTTGAAAGACCTGAAGCGCATGGCGGAGTTTGAAGGCTACCTGAAAGATGCGGATGCAGAATTCACGGCTTTGGAACAGAAACTTACCCACGATGTGGATTTCGACCTTGACCATGCTGCTTCACAGATCAAAATGCTGCTATCCACAGAGTTGATGAAACGCTATTACTACCAGCGCGGCTATATCATTGAGCAGTTGAAAGATGACAAGGACCTGGAAGCGGCTGTGGCGGTATTGACGGACAAGGAGCGCTACCAGCAAATATTGAGTTTGGCTACCGAATAATTATCCTTCCCGCCAATCACCATTGGCCTTGATAAGTTGGATGAGGTGCTCCACAGCATCTTCCTCGGGGATGTTCTTCTCTATACACTGCTTTTGCTTATAGAGACTCACGCGATGGCGGCCAGCCCCTACATAGCCATAGTCGGCATCGGCCATTTCACCAGGACCATTGACGATACAACCCATGATGCCTATCTTCAGCCCTTTCAAGTGAGAAGTGGCAGCCTTGATGCGGGCAATGGTATCCTCCAACTGATAAAGTGTACGCCCACATCCCGGGCAGGAGATGTATTCGGTCTTACTGATGCGCAAACGTCCAGCCTGCAAGATGGAGAAAGCAATGCTATCGGTCACTTGTGCAGGAATCTTTCCATTATTGAACAGGAAAATGCCATCACACAGACCGTCGAAGACCAACGGTCCCATATCGGCAGCCGCACGTATCTGCAGGTCTTCCACCGCTGTCTCAGCGTAAGGTTGGATAAAGATAAGCGGATTCTCCAATCCTTCTATCATCAGACGATGGGCAATAGCCCTCAACTCACCCAAGCGGTTGGGATGTCTGCTTTGTGCCAACAACACGATTTCCGGATGGAACTTCAGACAAGCCAGCAATTCCGATCCGAAATCGTCTTTAGTCACGAAAAGGAATTTCAGGGAAGAAGGACAGAAACCCAACAGGTGCAGCATATCCGTCTTGAAGACAGGCCAGGTATCAGCCTCGCCCTTCCAGGCATTGGCATCCACGATATACTGCTGTCCCTCTATCATTTTCTTAGGGAGCTTACTGCCCACATAGAGGTAATCGGGGATAAAGTTGGGCAAGAAATCCCAGTTGTTGGTGAGACGCCCTGATACTACCACAGGCACTTGCTGCCCTCCGATATTATGCACAGGATGGGTCTTGCGGCGCACAGGATTCAGGTAGTCAAAAGAAGGAGCAGCCTCAGCAAAGATCTTGGGAAGTCCTGCATGCAACAAAACGTAATCTCGCAACTTCTCTGCCACGGGAATCTCAGCTTCGGGAGCCTCGCTCAGTGATACCCGGATGGTGTCACCCAATCCATCGGCCAATAAAGCACCAATGCCAAGCGCCGATTTGATGCGTCCGTCTTCCCCCTCGCCTGCTTCCGTAACACCCAAGTGCAGCGGGAATTTCATGCCTTCCTGCTCCATGGTGTGTGCGAGCAAGCGGACCGTTTTTACCATGACTACAGGATTGGAAGCCTTGATGGAGATGACTACGTCGTAGAAATGCTCCTCCACGCAGATGCGCAGGAACTCCATGCAACTCTCCACCATTCCCGCAGGTGTATCACCATAACGGCTCATGATGCGGTCGGACAACGAGCCGTGATTCACGCCTATGCGGACAGCCGTGTGATGCTCCTTACAGATATTCAGGAAAGGAACGAAACGATTACGGATCTTCTGGAGTTCGGCAGCATATTCCTCGTCGGTATATTCCAAATGCTTGAACAGGCGGGCGGGATCTACATAGTTACCAGGATTTATACGCACCTTATCAGCGATACAGGCAGCCACATCGGCCACAATGGGATTGAAATGCACATCGGCCACCAACGGGACTTCACACCCTACCGCCTTCAGCCCCTCTTTGATGGGGCGAAGATTCTCAGCTTCTTTCGTACCTTGTGTGGTCAAACGCACGTATTCACCTCCTGCTGCCACGATACGACGGGTCTGCGCTATGCAACCCTCTGTATCCATGGTAGATGTATTGGTCATACTCTGCAAGCGGATAGGATGATCACCGCCTAACGGGGTATTTCCCACCCTGACCTCAATAGTTTCCCTACGCTGGTAGTTGAATAAATCCATCAGTTTGTCTTAAACGTATATTTCACTTCCTTCAACTCGGAGTTCGCCTTTACGATTTTCCCTTTCAATCCTTCCTTATAGTCTGCCAATGCCTTAGCCAAGTTCTCGTCACTCAACGCCAACATTTCTACGGCCAAGATAGCAGCATTCAGCGCTCCGTTGATAGCTACGGTAGCAACAGGTATGCCCGGAGGCATCTGCAGGATAGAGTAGAGGGCATCTACCCCATCGAGGGCTGCACCCTTGATAGGTACACCAATCACGGGCAGTGGGGTGCTTGCGGCAATCACACCTGGCAAGGCAGCTGCCATTCCAGCTCCAGCGATGATTACCTTCAATCCACGTTCCTTAGCGCCCGTCGCAAATGCTTCCACCTCTTGGGGAGTGCGATGGGCAGAAAGTGCATTCATCTCAAAAGGCACATGCATGTCGTCGAGGAACTTAGCCGCCTTTTCCATCACAGGCAGGTCGCTGGTGCTCCCCATGATGATACTGACAATGGGAGTCATAATCAATTGAAAATTAAACTTCGTTTGATTCACGGCGGCACCTCGGTATAGAAAGCAAGCTTTCTCTACACTCGGTTTGCACGTGAATTGAAAATAGAAAATTGAGAATTAATAATTAAACTTCGTTTCTTAATTATTAATAAGTTTCTTATAGTCTTCGGCAGACAACAAGCTATCGAAATCGGCATCGGCAGCAGGTTTGATCTTAATCAGCCAACCCTCGCCGTAAGGATCCTGATTCACCAATTCCGGTTGATCGGCCAAGGCCTCGTTCTGCTCCAATACCTCGCCTCCTACTGGGAGGAAAATATCGGAGATGGTCTTTACCACCTCGATGGTACCAAATACATCACCTGCATTCAGTGTTTCACCCACGGTCTGGATGTCCACGAATACGATGTCACCCAACTGCTCCTGTGCATAGTCGGTAATGCCTACATAAGCCTCATCACCCTCTACACGAATCCACTCGTGTTCGTTAGTGTACTTGATGTTCTCTGGAAAGTTCATAGTCTTAATCAATAAATAGGTTAATGCTCATTTTTATGTTTGACAAAGATAAGAAATATTGTTCAAAGCACAATGCCCAACATTAGAAAAATTAAAAGAGGAAATATCCGAAGGGCATTCCAAACCACGGATGCAGCACCACCAATGCACAAAGTAAGCCCAAGAAAAAGCCCCCCATCACTTCACTGATGGTATGGTGTCCTAATGAAATGCGTGCTGTACCTAATAGGCCTGCCACAAAAATAAACAGACAAAGCCACCACACGGGATTGTAGCCAAACAGTTCGCTGAAAGCCACCAATCCACCAACAATGGCCCCCGCACCAGCCATGTGCTCACTGAGTTTCCAGAACAGGTTCACACAGATGCAGATGACTTGCATCAACAGGCCGGTGAAAAGGATTCCCGTCATATACCAAGGCAGATTCATACGCCTCATCAGCAGCAGACAGCAGGCATAGGATAGGATGGTGAGCAGGAAAGGCATGTAGCGGTATTTCTTCTGCGTCAGGTCCTTGGTGCTCAACTTATGCAATTTACAATATACCCAGATAGCAAGGGTAGGTGTCAGGATGGTGAATGTATATACTATGCCCATGATGACCAGAATGTATCTCACGGGCAGCATGTGCAGATAGGAGAAGATAAAGAGGAACAGGAATGCCAAGAAAGGGATACTGAAGGGGGTAAACACCCATGATACCACTTTTGACACTTTTTGTTCGATGCCAATGACATTCTTATGATCTTCCATGATTCTTACTCAACTTTCCAACATCCACTTTTACTTTCTAAGCCTTGCCACAGGTATCTTCAAGTTCTCACGGTACTTGGCCACCGTGCGTCTCGCCAAGGCGAATCCCTTATCCTGAAGCAGCTTGGCTAGTTCATCATCCGTCAACGGATGCTTCTTGTCTTCTGCATCAATCGCTTCCTTGATATATTTCAGTATCTGCAGGGTGGTGAGTTCCGTTCCATCTTCAGTGGTATGCCCATCGTTGAAGAATTGCTTCAGACGATAGATGCCGAAGTTTGTCTGCACATACTTACTGTTACTTACACGGGAAACCGTAGAGACATCCAACTTAGCACGCTCGGCCACATCTTTCAAGATCATGGGATGCAACTGATTCTCGTCACCCGAAAGGAAGAAGTCCCTTTGCAGTTCTATGATTGCTTTCATGGTAGTTAGAAGCGTATGCTGACGCTGACGAATGGCATCGATAAAGTTCTGAGCCTTATCCAAATAGCCCCTGAGGTATTTCACCGCATCACGCGCCTGAGCTGTCTTGAGTTTACCCTGATCTTCGGCCATTTGTTTATACTCACTGCTGATGTGCAAATCTGGAACATTCTTTTCATTCAGCGAAAGTGTAATGTCCCCATTGTCGTCTGTCTCCACGATGAAATCAGGAACGATATGCTGGAAATTCTTATCCATCGACTCTCCCAACGAGGCGCCTGGACGAGGATTGAGGCGGGTAAGTTCCTTAAACACCTGCTCGAAGTAATCCTTGTCTAACCCCATTCGAACTTGTATCCTATCCTTATGCTTGTGGGTGAAGTCGTCGAAATACTTATCTATGATGGTTTCTTCATCCTTAAGCATTGCAAGTGCCTTCTTGTCACCACGAGCCTGCGCACTTTTTCTCCTTATCTGAATGAGCAGACATTCTTGCAACGAACGGGCACCGATACCGGCCGGGTCAAATTCCTGGACGATCTTCAGCACTTGCAGCACTTCTTCTTCAGTCACATCCAGTCCCCGATAGATAAGAAGGTCGTCCACCAGACTCTCCAAAGGTTTGCGCAGCAAGCCATCATCATCCAATGATCCTATCAGGTATTCGACAATCTGTTTCTGACGATCCGTGAAATTATGTTCAGAAATCTGTGCTTTCATGCTCTCGTAAAATGAGGTCGCATCACTGAAAGGGATTTCATGCACCTGTTCCCCTGCACTATAATTGTTTGTAGTCAACTGGTAAGCAGGAATTTCATCATCGTCGCTGAGCAGGTAGTTATTCATCTCATCATCAGGCGAAGACTCCTCAGGCCCTTCGTTTCCGTAATCGTTTTCTTCTGTGTCATGATTCTCCATACTCACCTCTTTCCCTTCCTCTAAGGCAGGATTGTCAATCAGTTCATGGTGTACACGCTCCTCAAACTCTATGGTTGGCAGTTCCAAGAGCTTCACCATCAGAATCTGCTGCGCAGAAAGTTTCTGTGCGAGCTTCTGAGTCTGTTCTATGTTTAATTTCAAATTCTGGGGCATAGCCTCTTTTTTGGTGACAAAAATAGTGCAAGGCGAGAGAAAAACCAAATACATTTGAGTTTTTCCGAGCCGCAGCCTATTTTCACGAGCGAAGCGAGTAAAATTAGTGCAAAATGAGTGAAAAACCAAATATATTTGAGTTTTTCCGAGCCGCAGCCTATTTTCACAAGTGTAGCGAGTAAAAATAAAAAAAATAATAACTATCTTTGCTGATGCGATTAATGACTACCGACTATGTTTGCAAAAGAGATTTACGTACAGCGCAGGGCAGAGCTGAAGAAGAAAGTAGGCTCAGGCATTCTGCTTTTCTTAGGAAACGACGATATGGGATTGAATTACGAAGACAATGCCTACCGCTATCGTCAGGATTCCTCTTTCCTTTATTATTTCGGCATTTCCAATGCAGGGCTTTCTGCTCTTATCGATATCGATGAGGGGCGGGAAATCATCTTTGGTGATGAGTTGAGTATCGACATGATTGTATGGACAGGCATTCTGCCAACCCTCCACGAGCAAGCGTTGGAAGTGGGCATTTCAGACACACGTCCTGCAGCCCAGGTGGTGGAATACCTGCAGAAAGCATTGCAGACGGGACGTACCGTTCACTACTTGCCTCCCTATCGCCCTGAGCATCGTATCAAACTGATGCAATGGTTGGGCTTGCCTATGGACAGTCAGTCTGGTTCCATCCCCTTTATCCGTGCCATTGTAGCACAGCGCAATCACAAGGGTCCCGAAGAGATTACGGAAATAGAAAAGGCTTGCAACGTGACTGCCGATATGCACATCGCAGCTATCAAGTATCTGCGTCCAGGCATGTATGAATATGAGGTGCGTACTGAAATAGAGCGTGTGGCCATGATGAACGGATGTGAACTTTCTTTCCCCACCATCGCCACTAAAAACGGACAGACGCTTCACAACCACTCATATAATAATAAAGTGGAACCTGGCGACCTCTTCTTGATTGATGCAGGAGCCGAAGTGCCCAGTGGCTATGCAGGCGACATGTCGTCCACCTTCCCTGCCAACAAGAAGTTCACCACCAAGCAGCGCGAGGTCATTGAGATACAGAATGCCATGCACTTAGAATCAGTAAAAGCTTTGCGCCCAGGCATCCCCTACATGGAGGTTTACGAACTCTCCGCCAAAGTGATGGTGGAGGGCATGAAACAGTTGGGATTGATGAAAGGTAACGCCGATGATGCGGTGCGCGAAGGGGCACATGCCCTGTTCTATCCCCACGGCCTGGGTCACATGATGGGCCTCGACGTACACGATATGGAGAATCTGGGAGAAATTTGGGTAGGCTACAACGGTCAGCCCAAGAGCACACAGTTTGGTCGCAAGAGCCAGCGCTTGGCCATTCCATTGGAGCCAGGCTTCGTACATACCGTAGAACCGGGTATCTACTTTATTCCGGAGTTGATAGATTTGTGGAAGGGTCAGAAGAAATTTACTGACTTCATCAATTATGATAAGGTGGAGGAATATCGTCATTTTGGCGGCATCCGCAACGAGGAAGACTACCTGATTACGGAAACTGGTGCCAGAAGACTTGGCAAGAAGATTCCGCTGACACCTGAGGAAGTGGAGGAACTGCGATAAATCATTTCCTCCCGAAATCAGCGGGTATTTCCCCCCATTTGGAAGTTTCCCATTTTATGATACGTGTGGAATAAGTGTGCTCACGGAGCCACTTTTCCGCACGTTCTATTAATTGGAAGAGAGGTTCTGTCTTGGCATTCCGCTCCAACTTGGTGTTGCATTTCTTGGCTTTTACCCACAACATGGCATTGCGGCTGTCGCTATAGATAGGCATATCCCACCCTTTCTGCTGCATGAATGCCAAACCATGAACAATAGCCAAAAACTCCCCGATGTTGTTTGTTCCAAAGATGGGGCCAAAGTGAAAAATCTGCTGCTTGTTGCCCACATACACACCTTGATACTCCATCATGCCAGGGTTACCGCTGCAAGCCGCATCCACCGCTAAGCTGTTTGGTTCTATCTCCTCTGCATACATTGGCAGTTCTTCCGGGTCAGTCTTTTTATCGTTTTTCCTCACGATATAATCAGACGGCTGAGCAGCAAACGCCTGCTCTGCCTCCTCTTTTGTGGCGAAACTCTTATAGACAGCCCCTTTCACGCCTTTCACCTGCGCTTCGCATTCTTTCCACGAAGTATAGATTCCAGGCGTATTACCACTCCAAACAACATAATATCTATCTTTCTTTGCCATAACGTGTGCGAATTTACGGAAAAATCCGTAAATTTGTGCTCATTATGATAAGAATATTCCTTTTAGGTTTTATGGGCGCTGGCAAAACCACCTTGGGAAGGGCCTTTGCCAAAGCTATGAACATGGATTTTATCGACCTTGACTACTATATTGAGGCCCGATACCGTAAAACCGTTCGTCAGATTTTTGAGGAACGGGGGGAAGATGGTTTCCGTCAGATTGAACGTAACCTGCTGCATGAAGCAGCGGAGTTTGAAGATGTCATCGTCTCGTTAGGTGGAGGAACTCCCTGCTTTTTCGACAACATGGACTATATGAACGGTCAAGGACTGACGGTTTACTTGGAATGCAGCCCCGAAGTATTGGTTCGCCGACTCAAGTTAGGCAAGGACAAGCGCCCCTTGCTCAAAGACAAGAGCGATGAGCAACTGATGGATTATGTCGTAGAAACCATGAAGCAACGTGCAGCTTTTTATGAGAAAGCCCAACTTCGCATGAACGGGGCCCGACTGGAAAGCAAAAAACAGGTGGCGGAATCCGTAGAAGAACTGCGCCACCTGGTAAATCTCTAAACGTACATCCCATCCCCGAGGGGGACTCATTTTATTCCCAGTTATCCGAACGGAAAGGGAAGAGAGGCAGACCTGCCATGTTGGCCACATTGCCCAACTGGAAGTTGCGGAAGCAATAACGCACTGCTACTGGATTGGGCACCTCCGGACTGGTAAGGGTGATGCGATTGCCTGGGCTATAAATCACCATGGTTCCTTCTGCAGGATGGAACACACGGTCTTCGCCAGCCAACTCAAAGCCCACCATACTGTCTGCGCGGTTCAAGCCACCGTAAGTATCGTTCAAAATCACCGTGGCCTTTCCATCCTTGAACGTTACACTATCGAACGACGGACTCTTGCAGCGGAACCCCTCTATGCCGTAAGTCTGATTCAAGGCAAGAAACGCTAAGCGTTCACCCACTTTCCGTTTCTGGGTAGGATGAATCTGGTTGAGTTCATACGGATAAACCGCATCGTTGGTGCAAACCAATCCGCTGTTGGGGATAAGTTTCAGCGCGTTGAACTGCTGTTCCTGCAAGCGGGCATTCTCGTCTTTCTGTGGCTCTGAGAAGTTGAACGGGGCAATCTGCACATAATAGAAGGGGATCTCACCACAGGCAAACTCCTCTCTCCACTGCTTCACCATCAAGGCCAAACGCTCGCTGTACTGACCGGCAGGGTCGCCCACATTGGAACAGCCTTGATAGAAGATGATTCCACCGACCGTATAGTTCAGCACTGGATGCAAGGTACCATTGTACCACATCAGAGGATAATGCATGTCAATGCGATACTTCTGTCTGATTTCCAGCGAGTCGGTAGGTTCCTGAGTATAGTGTTTCAGATTCTCCTCATTGAGCCAGCCTTCCACACGGCTACCTCCTTTGTTGGCTTCAATAAGTCCTACGGGGATATCCAGCGTTTGGGTGAGCATCCGCGCAAAGAAGAAAGCAGTGGCACTCACATTACCCACCGTGTTTGGATTCACCACTTCCCAATGGCAGTCGGCATCGTCTTGCGGTTTCTGACGGACTACACTTGGGATCTTGACATGGCGGATACCTTGCAAGTGAACAGCTTCCATCACATACTGGTTGAAATCTTCCACTGGGCAATTGTTATAGCCACTGAGTGACATTTCCATGTTGCTTTGTCCGGCTGCTACCCATACTTCACCCGAAAGGATGTCGGAAAGGGTCGTCTTTTCTCCATCGTCAAACGTGATGGTAAGCGGTGTATAACTGGCGGCAGGCGTATGCACTGCAGTCTTCCAATTACCTTGGGCATCAGCTTTGGCAGTAATTGCATCACTACTCCAAGATACCGTAATCTTCACTGTTGCTCCTGGCGTAGCCTTACCCCACAGACGAGCCTCTGAGTTTTGCTGCAGAATCATGTGGTCACCGAGGATATGCGGCAACGTCACTTTGGCCTGTGCCGCCAATGCCAAGAGGGAAACAAATAACATGCACAATTGCTTTTTCATAATCGCATAGATTTAAGTTTTCTCAAACAAAGATAGGGCAAATAATGGGTAAAAACAAATTTGTATGGCCTAAAATGCGGTAGTATCCAATATTTACACTATCTTTGTCAGAATTATTCACATTATTAATAAATATGACATAGCAAGGACATGAGAAAATGGCGTATTGAAGATTCACAGGAACTCTACAACATCAGTGGGTGGGGTGCCTCGTACTTTGGTATCAATGACAAGGGTCATGTGGTAGTCACTCCCCGTAAGGACGGAGCAGAGATTGACTTAAAAGAGCTGGTAGATGAGTTGCAACTACGCGACGTGACTGCCCCTATGTTGATAAGGTTTCCTGATATTCTCGACAGCCGCATTGAGAAAATATCCTCTTGTTTCCGCAAAGCTGCAGAGGAATACCATTACAAGGCCGAGAATTTCATCATCTATCCCATCAAAGTGAACCAAATGCGCCCCGTGGTGGAAGAAATCATCAGTCATGGCAAGAAATACAACTTAGGACTGGAAGCCGGTTCAAAGCCTGAACTTCATGCTGTGATTGCCACCAACATGGATTCCGACTCCCTCATCATCTGCAACGGTTACAAGGATGAAAGTTTCATTGAGTTGGCCCTGTTGGCCCAGAAGATGGGCAAGCGCATTTTCTTGGTAGTGGAGAAATTCAATGAGCTGAAACTCATAGCCAAGCTGGCCCGCCAACTGAATGTGCGTCCCAACATCGGTATTCGTATCAAGTTGGCTTCATCGGGCAGTGGCAAATGGGAAGAGAGTGGTGGTGACGGCAGTAAGTTCGGCCTCACCAGCAGTGAACTGCTCGAAGCTCTCGATTTCTTGGAGGACAAGAAACTGCAGGATTGCCTCAAGTTGATTCATTTCCACATAGGCAGTCAGGTGACCAAGATACGCCATATCAAGACCGCTTTGCGTGAAGCCTCTCAGTTCTATGTGCAACTGCGCCTCATGGGATACAATGTGGAGTTTGTAGATATTGGCGGTGGATTGGGCGTGGATTACGACGGCACACGCTCTTCTTCCAGCGAGGGCAGCGTGAATTATTCCATCCAGGAGTATGTGAACGACGCTATTTCCACCATGGTGGATGCCAGCGACAAGAACAACATCCCCCATCCCAATATCATCACTGAGAGCGGCAGGGCATTGGCCGCCCATCATTCTGTCCTAGTATTCGAGGTTTATGAAACCGCTACCCTACCCTCATGGGACGATGACGAGGTAGTGGGCAAGGACGAACACGAATTACTGCAAGAGCTATATCAGATCTGGGACACGTTGGGACAAAGCCGTCTCTTGGAAGCTTGGCACGACTCCGAGCAGATACGCTATGAAACGCTCGACCTGTTCAGCCACGGGCTGGTGGATTTGCAGACCCGTGCCAAGATAGAGCGTTTGTATTGGAGCATCATGCGTGAAGTGAATCAGATAGCCAACAGCCTGAAACATGCTCCCGATGAATTCCGCGGGCTTCCCAAGCTACTGGCCGACAAATATTTCTGCAATTTCTCCCTGTTCCAGTCGCTGACCGACTCATGGGCCATCGACCAGATATTCCCCATTATGCCTATCCAACGCTTGGACGAGAAACCCGACCGCACCTGTACCATTCAGGACATGACGTGCGACTCTGACGGCAAGATTGCCAATTTCGTAGTCAACGGACATGTGGCACACAACCTTCCCGTGCATACACTGAAGGGAAAGGATGCATATTATATCGGCGTATTCCTGGTAGGTGCTTATCAAGAGATTCTGGGCGACCTGCACAATCTCTTTGGTGACACCAATGCCGTACACGTATCAGTAGATGGCAAGGGCTACAGCATTGACCAGGTGATTGATGGTGAGACGGTGGCCGATACGCTCGACTATGCCCAGTTCAGTGCAAAGAAATTGGTGCGTACCTTGGAGACTTGGGTATCTCACTCCGTAAAGGAAGGCCGCATCACTCTCGAAGAGGGCAAGGAGTTCTTGTCCAACTATCGTTCTGGACTTTATGGATATACTTACTTGGAATAATTGAAAATTGAAAATTGAAAATTGAAAATTATCATAAACAGCCACTGACCGTTATCAAGGTGGGCGGTAAGATTGTGGAGGAAGAGGAGACGCTGAAACAACTGCTCGATGATTTCACAGCGATCCCCGGCTACAAGGTATTGGTTCACGGAGGCGGACGCTCTGCCACCAAGATTGCTGCCCTGTTGGGCATTGAGACAAAGATGGTGAACGGTCGTCGCATCACTGATGCCGACATGCTCAAAGTTGTGACCATGGTCTATGGTGGATTGGTAAACAAGAACATCGTTGCAGGTTTGCAGGCTCGTGGCATCAATGCCTTGGGACTGACAGGCGCCGACCTCAATGTGCTGCTTTCTGACAAGCGTCCAGTAAAGGACGTGGATTACGGTTTTGTAGGCGATGTGCGCCAAGCCAATGTAGAGCATGTGGCTGCCCTTATCCACCAAGGCATCGTGCCTGTGATGGCTCCCCTTACCCACGATGGAAAGGGACATCTTCTCAATACCAATGCTGACACCATAGCCAGCGAGACCGCCAAAGCTTTGGCGCAAGTATTTGAGGTCTCCCTGATCTATTGCTTTGAAAAGCCAGGCGTATTGCTCGATGAGCATGACGATGCCAGTGTGATTCCTTGCATTCACCCCGAACAGTTCCGCCAGTTAGTGGCCGACGGTATCATCAACAGCGGCATGATACCCAAATTGGAAAATGCCTTTGCTGCACTGGATGCTGGTGTGCGCAAAGTATATATCACCTCCTCCACCGCCATCGACGGACAGGGAGGAACCCTCATTGAATCAGTTTAGAACATTAACTATTAAAAAATATTCTGTCAGCTGTAACATTTCAGCGCTTCAACCGTCTTTACCTATAGAGAGATGCGAGAAATAAATTTCCAGCACGATGTCTTGCCATTGAAAGACAAACTCTTCCGGGTGGCTTTCAGGATTACCCTTCAAAGAGAAGAAGCCGAGGACATTGTACAGGAAACATTGCTTAGGACATGGAGTCGCAGGCAAGAACTCCGTGAAATGGACTCGATAGAATCTTATTGTGTCACCATTGCCAGGAACCTGGCTTTGGATGCCAAGGAGAAGAAAGCGAACCAGCATGTGGAACTTGCCGAAGAGCACGACTCCCCCTCTGCATCTACTCCTTACGACCAGTTGGAGGAACGTGAAAGGCTGTCACTCCTTAGCAGGTTTGTCCAAAGCCTGCCCGAGTCACAGCGTGACATCTTCCTCCTGCGCGACGTAGAAGGGAAAAGTTACCAGGAAATTGCTGAGATCTTACATCTGACCGAAGAGCAAGTGAAAGTCTATCTCTTCAGAGCCAGACAAAAGATCAAGCAACAGTTTATGAAAACAGACGGCTATGGATGCTAAACAGGTAAACATATTGCTCGACCGTTACTTCGCCTGCGAGACTACGCTGGATGAAGAGGCAATGTTGCGCGACTATTTCAGCCAGGCTGAGATATCTGCTTCGCTGCTTCCCTACCGCGATTTGTTTATCTACCAGAAAGCGCAGTCCGAAGCCCGTCTGAGTGACGGTTTTGACGCTCGTATGCTGTCAAAGGTAGCCGAGACTCCTGTGGTAAAAGCCAAGCGCGTGAAACTGCTTACCCGCCTCATACCCATGCTACGTGCAGCTGCCGCCATCGCCCTGCTGTTGCTCATAGGCAATCTCTTGGAACGCTCCTTTACGGCAGGCCAGCAGGATATTGTACCTACCGATACCATCGGTAATCAAATATCCGTTCCTTCCGTAGCCTTGAGCGATGAAACCCCACAGGCAGAGAACGACAGTTTGGATGCTGTGCGTTCGTTGGAGAAGGCCGATGTAAAGAATCAGTAATTCTGAACATTTTCATTTGCTTTAAAATAATGTATAGTTAGTGTATTGAATAAAAACTTTTTGTTAGGAAGCTGTGAAGTTTCAATGATAAATCAAAATCTCATAAAACGCTAACTACATAAAAAGGACACTGCGAGAGCAATGTCCTTTTATTTTTGCCTTTGCCTAAAAATACCTATATATATAATAAGGTATAGCTCCATTTTGTCTGCAATTAATCCGCTGTCTGTGCGATTACAATTTAAAACAAAAATGTCAGACGAACGATTCTTGTATCTAAAATTGGATTACATTGTGGACAGTCACAATTTTTTTTTCGTGCCAAACTCAACTTTTCGACTTGTTCTTTTGCAATTTTCAACTTTTTTGTCATATATTTGTAAAAATTATTTAAATGTTCCGTGGGAACTAAAGGTATTAATCTTAAAAAAACTCTTTATGATTAAAAGGTTACAAATGCTTTTGATGCTTTTGTGTCTGACTGTTGGCTTCGCTGCCGCCCAGACACGAAACGTGACTGGTACCGTAATCGATGAGTACGGAGACCCAGTAATTGGTGCCTCAGTTTTAGTGAAAGGCACCACATTAGGCGCAGTTACAAATCTTGATGGACAATTTACCATTAACAATGTACCTGCCAGTGCCACTACAGTGCAGATTTCCTATGTGGGTATGGTGACGGTTGAAGAGCCTATTGCCCCCAACATGCAGGTGACCATGCGTACTGACGGCCAGTTGATTGACGAAGTAATCGTGGTGGCCTACGGTACATCAAAGAAAAGCTCTTTCACGGGTTCTGCCGCTGTAGTGGGTGAAAAAGCACTGGAAAAACGTGCGTTGACCAATGTGATGTCAGCCATCGAAGGTAACGCTCCTGGTGTACAGGTTACTTCTGGTAACGGTCAGCCTGGTCAGAGCCCCGCTATCCGTATCCGCGGTTTCGGCTCTATCAACGGTTCTTCTTCTCCACTCTACGTAGTGGATGGTGCCATCTACAATGGTTCTATTGCCGACTTGAATCCTAACGATATCGAGTCAATGACCATTTTGAAGGATGCTGCTTCTACTGCTCTTTATGGTTCTTCTGCAGGTAACGGTGTGGTATTGATCACCACCAAGACTGCCAAGGGTGCCAACAAGACTTCCGTAACCTTCGATGCTAAGGTTGGTTTCTCTGGCCGTGGTATCAAGGATTACAAGAAGTTGGGTTATGCCGATACTTACCTCACTGGTTGGGAAATGCTGAAGAACAGCTACATCAGTGGTAGTGGTAAGACGGCTGAAGAGGCTGCTGCCATGGCTTCTGCCAACTTGATGAAACAGTTCGGCGGCTACAACATCTATGCAGGTGTGGCCGACGATCAGGTAGTTTCTGTTAACGGTACACTGAATCCTTCTGCCAACCGTCTGAAATGGGGTGACGATACCGATTGGGAAGATGCTGTTTATCGTACAGGTGTTCGTCAAGACTACAACGTGTCTCTGACTACCAAGACCGACAAGAGCGACGCTTTCGCCTCTTTCGGCTATCTGAAGGAATTGGGTAACCAGGTGGAAACCGATTTTCAGCGTTTCTCTGGTCGTGCTAACTTGAATGTATATCCTGTTAGCTGGTTGAAAGCTGGTGTGAACATCGCCGGTGCTAAAATCAAGTCAACCACCAACTCATCAAATGAAGACAGTTCTTCAAGCTACGTGAACTTGTCTCGTTGGGTGCGCTACATCCCGACCATCTACCCAGTACATGCTCATGACCTGGAGACTGGGGCATTGATACCCGACAATCTGGGCAATCCACAGTACGACTACAAGGGCTCACGTGCTTTCTCCTCTGGTCGTGACGCTTTGGCAGAGGCTTACTTCAATCATCCTGAGTTCAACCGTAACATGGCTCAAGGTCGTGTATTTGCTGACTTCAACTTGTTCAAGGGCTTCACCATTTCTGTGAACGCCACGTTGAACAACAATGACTACCGCTGGACCAAGTGGGAGAACACCAAGGTAGGTGACGGTAACCCTGCCGGTCGTCTGAGTAAAGACCAAACCCGTACCACCGTTTATACTTTCAACCAGTTAGTGAAGTATGTGAACAGTTTTGGTAAGCACAACGTAGATGCTATGGTGGGTCATGAGAACTATTCATACGAGTACAACTACATGCACTCTATGAAGACTCAAGTGATCCTCGACGGTGGCGCTTGGGAGCACGACAACATGGTTAACATTGCCAGCCTTACCTCTTATACCGATACTTATACCAAGGAAGGTTACCTGGCTCGTCTGAACTACAACTATGCCGACAAGTACTACGGCTCTATTTCTTATCGTCGTGATGGTACTTCCCGCTTCTCCAAGGATGCCCGTTGGGGTAACTTCTGGTCATTCGGTGCCAGCTGGCGTATCGATCAGGAAGCATTCATGAAGGACATTACGTGGATCAACCAGTTGAAGCTCCGCGCATCTTACGGAGAGACTGGTAACGACCGTCTGACTTCTTACTACGAGTATCAGACCCTCTATGGATCAGGCTACAACAACAAGGACGAGGCCGGTATCTACTTCTCCAAGTTCGGTAATAAGGATTTGAAGTGGGAGACTCAGGTTTCTACCGACATCGGTCTGGAGTTCGGCCTCTTCGACCGTCTGACCGGTTCTATCGAGTTCTTCCAGAAGAATTCCAAGGACCTGCTCTTCGCTGTGCCTACTCCATTGTCAAGCGGTACCGAGTCTATCAATGCCAACATCGGTAAGGTGAACAACACTGGTGTGGAAATCGACCTTAACTATCAGGTACTGAAGAACAAGGACTGGACCGTAAGTGTAGGTGCCAATGCTACATTCCTGAAAAACAAAATCAAGAAGTTGCCAGATGATCAGCGTGAAAACGGTATCGTGAGCGGCACTAAGAAGTATATGGAAGGCCACTCTGTATATGAGTTCTGGCTCCGTCAGTACAAGGGTGTGAACCCAGACAACGGTGATCCAGTCTATCTGTTTGATGAGGAGAACGCCACCTGGAACGATGCTACCTGCTACGAAAAGGGTGGTGTGAAATATACCTCAAACGTTAACTTGGCCAAGTACGACTTCTCAGGTACAGCCATTCCAGATGTAACCGGTGGTTTCAACATCAACGTATCTTGGAAGAATCTCGACTTCTCTGCTGTATTCTCATACAGCCTCGGTTCAGACATCTACAACTCCTCATACGCAGGCTTGATGTCTAACGACTATGAGAACGCTTGGCACCCAGACATTCTGAATGCTTGGAAGAAACCGGGTGACAAGACCGATGTTCCTCGCCTCGACAGTTCTAATGCTACCAATGCCAATGCCGGTACCTCTACCCGTTGGCTGATGAGCGGCGACTACCTGTCATTCCGTTCATTCTCTATCGGCTACTCTCTGCCTCGTAAGTTCTTACAGAGCTTGGGTGCCGGTATGCAGTCAGTACGTCTCTCTTTCTCTGGTGAGAACATCTTCCAGTGGAATGCTCTGCAGGGTCTGAATGCTCAGGAAACGTTTAACGGTACTACCTCCAACGTTTACTATCCATCAAGAACCTTTACCTTCGGTGTGAACGTAACATTTTAATTAACGTCAGTAATAGTAATAGAATATGAAAAGATTCAAATATATTTTAGGAGCGGCTTTAGTGACCGCAGCATCGTTCTCTTTGATGAGTTGCGAGAAAGACTATTTGGAGACTGTTCCCACTGATGCTATCTCAGATGTGACTGTAAACTCTTCTTTGGAGAACCTTTACTTGGCAGTAAACGGTATCCAGCGCAAGTTGGTTTCTCAGGACGGAAGCTCTCAGGGACAGGGTGGTGAGCCAGGTTTCGGATACTCCCGCGACTTCCAGAGCGACGATATCTACTTTGATGTAGTGGCCAATTCTTGGCATCGTGATTTGGTGCGTTGGACTGCCCAGGGCAATGCCACATCTACCTACATCCGTGTTCCTTGGAAGGTTTACTACATGCGCGTGCTCAACGCCAACCTGATTCTGAAGGGTCTGGAAGAGCCACAGAATGCAGAACGCAGTGGTGAGAACCTTTACAAGCAGGTAAAAGCTGAAGCTTTGGCATTCCGTGCACACAGCCATTTCATGTTGGTACAGTGCTACGGCAAGCGCTATGTGAAGGGTGGCGACAACAGCAACCTGGGTGTTCCGTACCGCATGGAACCTACTACCGACCCTATGGCACGTAATACCGTGGAGGAAGTTTACCGCAACATTAATGCCGACCTTGACGAAGCTATCAGTCTGATGAACGGCACCCCTCTGCAGGTTGATGACTTCAACCATTTCAACACTGCTTCACTCAACGGTCTGAAAGCACGTGTGGCACTGGCACAGCAGGATTATGCTGCCGCTGCTTCTTATGCAGATACTGCCATCAAGTATGCCGAAGCTCATGGCGCTGCACTGATGACTCCCGACATGGTGTCATCCACTCCTACCAACACCATCTTCTCTGACATCACTACCAAGACCAACGAGGCAGTGTGGGCAGCCATGACCAAGGATGACCAGACCATCTACTTCTACTCATTCTATGCATACTTGTCTTGGAACTACAGCTCTACGGCCATCCGTCAGGCTACCAAGACCATCAACTCCAAGTTGTATGATACGATGAGTGCCACCGACCTCCGTCGTGTATGGTGGGATCCTACAGGCACCATGGCTGTTCCATTGTCTTCATTCAAGAAGAAGCCTTACCAAAACCGTAAGTTCACGGCTCGCAGCTCAGGTGACGCCGTAGGTGACTATGCCTTCATGCGCTTGGCAGAGCTTTACCTGATGAAGGCCGAAGGTTTGGCACGCTCCGGTCAGGATGCAGCCGCTCAGGAGACCTTCACCAAGTTCCAGGTAACCCGTGACCCAGAATACGTAGCAAAGGGCAATACCGGCGAGGCTCTGATTCAGGAAATCATGAACAGCCGTGCCATCGAACTTTGGGGCGAGGGCTTCAGCTGGACCGACAAGAAACGTTTGGGCTTGCCAGTTGACCGCAACGGTTCAAACTTTGACGTGTCTGTTTGCACCGTGATGAGAATAGAGCCTACCGACAACCGTTGGCAGTGGGCTATTCCTAAGGCTGAGCTTGATGCTAACAACCTGTTAGTTCAGAATCCGCTCTAATTTACGAGGTAAACCCTCTCTTATAACATAAATTAACCCTTGGCTAAGTGGTCCCATGCAGGCAGTGATGCTAACATGGGTACCACTTAGCTTTTTAATTATTATGACTTCACGGGGAACCTATCGCTTTATTTTCCCATCAGAATCACCAAACTCTCAAAAATAAACCGTATATTTGCATCAATAACAAATCAATATGCAAACGTTTATGAAAAGAATCCTTTCTCTCTTGGCCTTGGGGCTTACAGCCTTAGGCAGTATGGCAGCCACGCCGCTGTGGCTGCGCGATGTACAGATTTCGCCCGACGGGCAGCAGATACTCTTCTGCTACAAAGGCGACATCTACAAAGTAAAGACCAGTGGGGGTACAGCCGTGCAACTTACCACACAAGACTCTTATGAGTGCAACCCCGTGTGGAGTCCTGACGGCAAGCAGATAGCTTTTGCCAGCGATCGTGAAGGCAACTTCGACCTCTTTGTGATGCCTGCCGACGGTGGTGCCGCCAAACAACTCACCACGCATTCGGCCTCTGAAACTCCTTGGGCTTTCAGTCCAGACGGAAAATTCGTTTATTTCTCGGCCACCATACAAGACCCTGCACAGAGTGCCCTCTTCCCCCGTGCCTCGGAAACTGAACTCTACAAAGTGCCAGCTATAGGCGGTAAGACTACGCTGGTGCTCGGTACTCCGGCCGAGATGGTGAGTTTTTCCCGTGACGGAAACATCATGCTCTATCAAGATCTGAAAGGATTGGAAGATCAGTGGCGCAAGCACCATACCTCTTCCGTAACTCGTGATATCTGGCGCTACGACGTGAAGACAGGCAAGCATACCAACCTGACCGACCGTGCCGGTGAAGACCGTAATCCTATCTTGGCGCAGGACGGACAGACCGTCTATTTCCTGAGCGAGCCAAAGGGAGGCACCTTCAACGTGTATTCGTTCACCCTGAATGCTCCCCAACAGACCAAGCAGGTGACGAACTTCAAGACTCACCCCGTGCGCTTCTTATCCGTGGCTAACAACGGACTGTTGTGTTTCACCTACGACGGGGAGATATACACCCAACAGCAAAACGGACAGGCACAGAAGGTGACCATTGACATTACCCGCGACGATGTGAACAAGTTGGCCGACCTGAGCTTCAGCCGTGGCGTATCGTCGGCTTCGGTGTCACCCGATGGCAAGCAAGTGGCATTCACCGTACGTGGCGAAGTGTTTGTAACCTCCGTGGAATACAACACTACCAAGCAGATTACCCATACGCCAGAGAATGAGCGCAGCGTGGAGTTTGGGCCAGACAATCGTACCTTGGTCTATGTGAGCGAGCGCGACGGACACTGGAACATCTATCAGGCCACTATCACCCGGAAGGAAGACCCCAATTTCCCCAATGCCACCTTTATTGAAGAGAAAGCCCTCTTCAACGGCAAGGACGGTATAGAGCGTACAGCCCCACAGTTCTCGCCCGATGGCAAGGAACTGGCCTTTATTGAGGGACGAAAGTCGCTCAAGGTGATGAACCTGGCCACCAAGCAGGTGCGAACCATTACCAACGGCAACACCTGGTACGAGACCTCGGGCAGTTTCGACTACAGCTGGAGTCCCGATGGTAAGTGGTTCACGCTGGAGATGATCGGCAACCGCCGTGACCCCTATACCGATATAGGTATTGTGAGTGCCCAAGGCGGACAGGTAACCAACATTACCGCAAGCGGCTATACTGATGGAAGTCCGAAGTGGGTGATGGAAGGCAATGCCATTCTCTTCACCAGCGAGCGCTATGGTATGCGCAGCCACGCTTCGTGGGGATCACAGGACGATGCCCTGTTGGTGTTTATGAACCAGGACAGCTACGACAAGTATCGCCTGAGCAAGGAGGACTACGAGCTGCAGAAAGAACTGGAAAAAGAACAGAAGAAGGGAACTTCTCCCGACGACAAGAAAACTGCTGGCAAAAAAGACGATAAGAAAGAGGAAAAGAAAGATGAGGTGAAGGCCATCAACGTGGAACTGGCTGGTATCAGCGACCGCATTGTACGCCTTACGCCCAACTCTGCCAGTATGTCGGGTACCATACTGGACAAGGACGGCGAGAATCTGTTCTACTTCGCTTCGTTTGAGGGTGGCTATGACCTATGGAAGATGGACCTGCGCAAGCGCGAAACCAAACTGCTGAACAAGATGAATGCCGGCTATGCCAACATGATGCTCGACAAGGAAGGCAAGAACATCTTCATCTTAGGTGCCAGCAACATGCAGAAAATGGAGCCTGGAAGTGGCAAGCTTACCCCTATCACTTTCAATGCTCAGATGAAGCTCGACCTCGCTGCTGAACGCGAGTATGAGTTCAACCACGTGTATCAGCAGGTGAAACAACGCCTGTTTGACCCCAAACTCTTCGGTGTGGACTGGGAAGGCTATGTAAGAGCCTACCGCAAGTTCCTGCCGCACATCAGCAACAACTATGATTTTCAGGAATTGCTGAGCGAACTTTTAGGCGAGCTCAACGTATCACACTCCGGCGGGCGCTACTCCCCTAACCTGAGCGGTGAGGCTACCGCCAACTTAGGTCTGATCTACGATTGGAACTACATGGGCAAAGGGCTGAAAGTAGATGAAGTGGTGGCTGGCGGTCCGTTTGACCATGCCAATTCGAAGGTAAAAGCCGGTCATGTAGTGGAGAAAATAGACGGCATTGAGATCAACGATGACACCAATCTGGCCAGTATCCTCAACGACAAGGCACGCAAGAAGACTTTGGTATCGTTCCTCAACCCACAAACCAAGGAACGTTGGGAAGAAGTGGTACTACCCATTACTACAGCAGCATTCAATAATTTGCTCTACACCCGCTGGGTGAAGCAGCGTGCTGCTGATGTAGAACGCTGGTCGAACGGCCGACTGGGCTATGTACACTTGCAGTCGATGAACGACGGTAGCTACCGTACCATCTACAGCGACATCCTGGGTAAGTTCAACATGAAGGAAGGCATTGTGATTGATACCCGTTGGAACGGTGGCGGTCGCCTGCACGAGGATATCGAAGTGCTGTTCACGGGTGAGAAGTACCTCGAACAAGTAATTCGTGATGTGGTGGCCTGTGAAATGCCAAGCCGCAGGTGGAACCGACCGAGTATCATGGTGACCTGCGAGGCGAACTACAGCAACGCACACGGTACTCCATGGGTATATAAGCACATGAATATCGGTAAGATAGTGGGTGCTCCCGTGCCTGGTACCATGAGCAGTGTGTCGTGGGAAACCCTGCAAGACCCCACCATGGTCTTCGGTATGCCAATCGTAGGTTTCCGACAGGCCGATGGCACCTACTTGGAAAACACCCAGTTGGAACCAGATATTCTGGTATTGAATACACCCGAAAACATTGTGAAAGGCATAGACACGCAACTCAAGACTGCTGTGGATGAATTGCTTAAAGAAATTGACGGGAAGTAAAATAAGGGGGTCGCCCAATGCGACCCCCTTATTTTATAAAACTATGCTATTAAAAATCATATCCGCAGCACCCGAACGGCTCAAAACATAGTCTCCTGCATGACGCCCGCTTTGGCGAAGGAAAGTCTCGTCGCTGAGGAACTTATCCAACAGGGCATGAAGCTCTTCCGCTGAAGAGACAGAGAAACCACCCTGCTCAGCGATGAGTTGCTTGGCCTCCATGAACTTATGGTAATTGGGGCCGAAAATCACAGGAATGCCATAAACGGCAGCCTCCACCGTGTTATGGATACCTACACCGAAGCCTCCGCCTATGTAAGCAATCTCACCATATTTATATATAGAGGAGAGTAGGCCGAAGCAGTCGATAATCAAGCAGTCTGCATCACAGGCTTTCTGCACATCGGCTTGCGTATAGCGTACATAGGGTCGTTGCAATTTGCCGATAATCTCCGTGAGGTGAGCCTCATCGATGACATGGGGAGCAATGATAAGTTTCATCTCAGGGTGCGCGTTGAAGTAAGGGATGAACAAATCTTCATCAGGCTGCCACGAGCTGCCTGCCACTAACGTTGGACAATCGCCCTTGAAAGCCTCAACAAGCGGCAACTCTTTGGCTGCCTGCCTGATTTGCAGCACACGATCGAAGCGTGTATCTCCCACCACTGTCACTTGATTTACTCCAATAGTAGCCAATAGGCGCTTGGACTCTTCGTTCTGCACAAAAAGATGTGTAAAGTTGTGCAGCACCTGTGCATAGCGGCGGGCATAGCCCTTGAAAAACACCTGATCCGGGCGGAAGATAGACGACACACTATATACGGGTATGTCCCTGCGGTGCAGCTCGTCCAAGTAGTTCTTCCAAAACTCATACTTGATGAAGAAGGCCATGCAAGGATGTGCAGCATCGATAAACTTGCGTACTTTCCTTGGCTGGTCGAACGGCAGGTAGCAGATGATATCAGCACCTTGATAGTTTTTGCGAACTTCGTAACCTGAAGGCGAAAAGAAGGTGAGCAGGATACCATAGTCGGGATGTTGGGCGCGAATTTTCTCCATGAGCGGACGGCCCTGCTCAAATTCCCCCAACGAAGCGGCATGAAACCACAGGTAATGCTTCCCAGACTGTACCTTAGCTCGAAGCAAAGTCACAGCCGCATCCTGACCCTTCACCAATAAGGCAGCCTTACGGTTGAAGAGTGCATAAATGCGCGCCAGAAAGGCATATATCGATATGAGAAAGTTATAAACCATACATGCATCGCTTAACCCAATACTTCAATGGCACGTTGCATACGGCGCAACGTCTCTTCCTTGCCCAAAACAGAAGATATGTCGAACATGTGAGGACCCTTTCCTTCGCCCACCAGTGTGAGGCGGAAAGCATTCATCACATCGCCCGTACCATAGCCTTTGGAGGCAATCCACTCCATCACTACAGGCTCCTGACCCTCGACGCTGAAATCCTCTATGCCACGCAACACCTCCATCAGTTCAGTCATCTGCTGGGCAGAATTCTCTTTCCAACGCTTGCGCACGGTCTTCTCATCGTAGGTCTCGGGGGCTACGAAGAAGAAGCTTGCCACGTCCCATAGTTCACTCACGAAGTTCACGCGGTTTTTCATCATGCCTACAATGGTCTTTACCTTGTCGAAAGGAGCCTCAATGTCGTGCGCCTTCAGTACAGGTACAAAGAGTTGTGCCACTTCCTCATCACTCTTCTGGAGGATATATTCATGATTGAACCAAATACCCTTCTTATAATCGAACTTCGCACCTGCCTTGCTGCAACGTGAGAGGTCAAAGAGCCGAATTAGTTCGTCCATCGACATCATTTCCTGATCGTTGCCCGGATTCCATCCCAGAAGCGCCAAGAAATTGATGACAGCCTCAGGCAGGTAGCCTTTTTCACGATAGCCGCTGGAAATCTCACCGCTCTTGGGATCGTGCCACTCCAACGGAAATACTGGGAATCCTAAGCGATCGCCGTCACGCTTGCTTAACTTACCATTGCCTTCAGGTTTGAGAAGCAGAGGAAGATGGGCAAACTGCGGCATGGTGTCTTCCCAACCAAAGGCTTGGTACAGCAATACATGCAACGGAGCAGATGGTAGCCATTCCTCTCCACGAATCACGTGGCTGACCTCCATGAGATGGTCATCCACAATGTTGGCTAAGTGATAGGTGGGCAGTTCATCGGCCGATTTGTAGAGCACCTTATCGTCGAGGATGGAAGAGTTGACCACCACATGACCGCGAATCAGGTCATCTACATGCACCTCTTGGTTGGGCTCTATCATGAAACGCACCACATACTGGGTACCCTCGTCAATCAGTTTCTGCACCTCCTCAACAGGCAGCGTGAGCGAATTGCGCATTTGCAAACGTGTAGAGGCATCGTACTGGAAATTTTGTATTTCCTCACGCTTCTTGGCCAGTTCTTCAGGGGTATCGAAAGCGATATAGGCCTTACCTGCATCCAAAAGCACCTTCACGTACTTCTTATAGATGTCACGACGTTCAGACTGCCTGTAGGGACCGCAGCTGCCTCCGAAACTCACACCTTCGTCAAACTGGATGCCCAACCATCGGAATGACTCCAGGATATACTCTTCGGCACCAGGAACAAAACGATTGCTATCCGTATCTTCAATACGAAAAATCATATCGCCTCCATGCTGCCTTGCAAACAGGTAGTTATACAACGCTGTACGCACACCTCCAATGTGCAACGGTCCCGTAGGACTTGGGGCAAAACGCACCCTCACTTTTCTCTCTGCCATATACTTGCTTTATCATTATTTAGCGCCAAAAAAGCAGTCTTTTCCCAAAATTCCGCTCCCTTTTTGCATTTCTTTCATTATTTTATGCGCAAAATTAAGGAAAATTCCCCATTCTATCGTTTTTTTTTGTACTTTTCGCAAAAATATCCACTAAAGAACATGAAAAGAGCTCAAATGGACAACAATACACCCCTCCAGAAGGCCTCTGGCAAGGTGATTTTGCAACGCATCCTGATTTTTCTGGCTGCAGTAGCACTCATTGTATATTTCCTGCCACGCGATGTGAAATTCATCTATCAATATGACCTCAACAAACCCTGGCGTTATGGACAGCTCATGGCCACCTTCGACTTCCCAGTGCTGAAATCTGACGAGGTGATCCAACGTGAGCAAGACAGTATCATTCGTAATTTCCAACCCTATTTTTCTTTGGATGCCACCGTAGGTTCCGATGCAATAAGCAAGTTGAGGAGCGACTACCAAGAAGTCCTCAAGGAGGTGCTTCCCTCACGCGACTATCTAACCTTCATCGTCAGAACCTTGAACCGCATCTACCAACAAGGCATCCTCGACATGGAAGATTCCAACCGACTGGAACGTGACAGCACCACCCACATCCGCGTAGTGAACGGATTACTGGCCGAGCAGCAAAGCATGCAAGAGACCTACTCCATCAAGGAAGCCTATACCTACCTGCTCAATGCCGACACGGCAAACTACAAGCCTGAGATTCTGCAGAAATGCTCCCTCACCGAATATCTGAAACCCAACCTCATCTATGAGAAAGAGCGAACGGAAACTGCCCGACAGGAAGCGATAGACAATTTCCCGTGGGCCATAGGCATGGTGCAAAGTGGACAGAAAATCATTGACCGAGGCGAAATCATCAGTCAGAACACCTACAACATTCTTCATAGCTTGGAGAAAGAAATGCAAACCCGCAGTGATAACACCCTCAAGCAACGACGTATGATGCTATTAGGACAAGTGCTTTTTGTATGCCTCTATGTGCTGTTGCTGATGATATACTTGGAGATCTATCGCAAAGACTACTTCCAATCTATACGAAACCTACTGCTACTCTTCACCTTTGCCGTGATCTTCTGCATGTGTACCTCCATACTCATGTCGCGCAACATGTTCTCTGTATATATCATCCCCTATGCCATGCTGCCCATGGTACTCCGTACGTTCTTGGACTCACGCACAGCACTCATCACTCATTTCATCACTATACTCATCTGCTCCATTACGTTGCGCTATCCGCATGAGTTCATCCTCATTCAATTTGCTGCTGGTGTAGTAGCCATTTTCAACTTGCGGGCACTTTCGCGTCGTTCACAGCTATTCCTTTCGGCTTTTCTGGTAGTGGTCACATCAATCTTCATCTTCTTTGCATACGAGCTATTTACGGAGGAGGATATCACAAAGATAGACCTCGATACTCCAATTTATATCATCATCAGCGGTTTGCTGTTGTTATTTACCTACCCGCTCTTCTTCATCATTGAAAAAACCTTTGGTTATACCTCCGATGTTACCTTGGTGGAACTATCTGATGTGAACAATAACCTGTTGCGCCGACTTTCAGAAACAGCTCCAGGCACATTCCAGCACTCCATGCAAGTAGCCAACCTCGCCACCGAAGCTGCCAATTGTCTGGAAGCCAATAGTCAATTGGTGCGCACAGGAGCCTTGTATCATGATATCGGTAAGATGGAAAATCCCGCCTTCTTCACAGAAAACCAGTTGGGCGGTGTGAATCCGCACCAGAACCTGAGCTATGAGCAAAGTGCCAAGGTGGTAATCAGTCATGTGACAGATGGTTTACGGTTGGCTGCGCAAAACAACCTTCCCAGCGTGGTGAAAGATTTTATCAGCACTCATCACGGCAAGGGCAAGACCAAGTATTTCTACATCTCCTGGCGCAACGAACATCCCGACGAGGAGCCCGATGAAGCAGCCTTCACCTATCCAGGACCAAATCCATCGACCGTGGAACAAGCCATACTGATGATGGCCGATGCTGTGGAAGCCGCCTCACGCAGCCTACCCGAATTTACTGAAGAAAGCATTGGCAACCTGGTGGAGAAAATCATCGATTCACAAGTCTCCGAAGGCTTCTTCAAGAACTGCGCCATCACTTTCAGGGACATTGCTAAAGTTAAAGCTGTGTTCAAGGAAAAACTTACTACCATCTATCATACACGTATCAGTTATCCAGAATTGAAGAAATAGAGGCATGAAGCGTCCACATGTGAAGATAGGTCCGTGGGTATGGCTTCGCCGCTTCCGCAAGCGACGGGGATATGGAGTACACTCTCCCTTTGCCTTCAACTATATCACTCGTGTGTGTAACGAAACTGCACCTTATTATAAATACCAGGAGCTGAAAGACATGGAAAAGGCCTTACGTCCGTCAAAATCCAAGGAATGGGGAAAGGTGGAAACCATGAAACTCAAGCGCCTGCTCTTCCGCATGGTGAACCGTGCTCAGCCACAGGTGCTGGTAGAAACAGGTCCGGACACGGCTGCCACACTTTACCTGCAGGCGGCCAAGCAGCAAATGGCGGTGATTCACCTACACGGAGCAGAAGACCTAAAGTTGGTAGAAGGGCAGGTGACCGACTTCCTTTACCTACGCTTAGGAGACATCGCTTTCATGCATGAGGCTTTTGAAGCCTGCTTCGCAAATGCTTCACGACAACTGGTGGTAGCTGTTCAAGGTATTCATAAAGGGAAACCTGTGCAGGAGCTGTGGAGGGAGTTAAAAAGCAGGGCGGTTATCACTTTTGATCTCTACGACATAGGAATCCTGTTTTTCGATGAGACGTATTACAAACAAGATTATATCGTTAATTTTTAAACACTATGAAAAAAAGCATGGTATATACTCGTACGGGCGACAAGGGTACTACCTCACTGGTAGGAGGAACCCGCGTGCCGAAAACCCACGCCCGATTAGAAGCCTATGGTACCATAGACGAGCTTAATTCCTTTATCGGTCTGCTTATCACTTATCTCCCTGAGGGCGATGAGAAAGCCTTCCTGGAGCAAGTACAGAACAACCTGTTTGTGATTGGTTCCAACCTGGCTACCGACCAAAGAATCACCCAACTGCGGGCTGTAAGCGTGATTACCCCTGAGATGATAGCCTCTATGGAGCAACGCATTGACGAGGTAGATGCCAGTATTCCGCCACTTACCGCCTTCGTACTTCCTGGTGGCAGTCGGGGAGCTGCCGTATGTCATGTGTGCCGTACGGTATGCAGACGAGCAGAGCGTCGCATCCTAAACCTCTCGGAACAAGCTGAAGTATCACCTGAATTATTGGCTTACATCAACCGTTTGTCGGATTATTTATTTGTGCTATCCAGGAAAATCAACCAAGACGAAAAAAAAGAAGAAATATTTTGGAATAATCGTTGTAAATAACAATAATTGTTATACTTTTGCGGAAAATTTATAAAATTGTTTGTTTAATCACAAATTCATACGATTATTACTATGTATTGGACTTTGGAATTAGCATCAAAATTGGAAGACGCTCCTTGGCCAGCTACCAAGGATGAGTTGATTGACTATGCCCAGCGCTCAGGCTCTCCACTTGAGGTAATTGAGAACCTTCAGGAAATGGAAGATGAGGGTGAAGTTTATGAAAGCATAGAGGACATCTGGCCAGACTATCCAAGCAAGGAGGATTTCTTCTTCGACGAGGATGAGTATTAACGGGAGCCTATTCCAACAACAAGTATCAAGAGGATGTGTCAAAAAGACACATCCTCTTCATTTTTATTTTTTACCAAGCTAACCTTAAAATGATACGGTGAAGGAGCCGCCGAGAATAAAGGTGTGGCGGTTCTTCTTGAAGCTCTGTCGCTCGGATAAGTCAACACCAAGGCCATCCCAGCCCAAAGAAGCCATCATAAATCCAGTGGGGTCGTAAATCATGGTGTAGGTCTTACGAGTGAAGTCGTAGTCAAGGAACAGGCGCCAGGCGTAGTTCTCCTTATAAGAATAGGTGAGCGAAAGGCCCGTGCCAAGTTTCCAGGTATTGTTGCCGCCCAAAGTGAAGTAGTCCCACTGGGCGGTATAGGTATCGCTGAGCAACTTGATATCCGACATGGAAAAGTTCTCGTCATCTACCTCGTCAAAATCCCAAAGCCTGCGACCTCCGGAAGCGGTGGCGTTCAAATCGACCTCCTGCATCACACTGCGGCCTACCAACAGCTTTGAGCCTAAGGCAAAGTGGTCGTTGAGCGGCAGGTTAAAATAGAGGCCAAGGTCGGCGGCAAACTCCGTGAGGTGATCGCTCTTGATGTCAAATTCAAGTTCTTCCACAATCGCAGGGCTATAGCCAGGGGTACCAGGGGTGCCCTCACCGTCGATGAAACGGCGGAGGCTTGGGTCGTTGGTCCCATCGCCATAGAGGCCTTCGATGATATCATAGATGGCATAATCCACCATGCCGTCCCAACCCTTGATAGGTGAGCTGTTCACGCGCAGGCGACCACCCACACCGAGATATTTGTTGAAGAAATAGGCACCTTCCACACCCACAGCCGTGGAGGTTCCGAAGCGAAGGTTCAAATCCAAATCACCGTCACCGAAGCCGTCAAGCTCAAAATTCTTCATGTCGAAATCCAGGTTCTTGGAACCA
>Ga0310786_10001194_pt1 | contig 41737 bp, 49 predicted proteins | sample AusTroGonzalo_MG_FD_203881 | JGI IMG/M metagenome (GOLD analysis project Ga0310786, IMG submission 203881) | Bovine rumen microbial communities from tropical cattle in Woodstock, Queensland, Australia - Gonzalo_03 (v2) (version 2) | ecosystem: Host-associated > Mammals > Digestive system >...
TTGACAGCCATGCTAAACTGAAGAAGGGGTGAGTACATGGGCAATCCAAATTATGACCGGCAGAACACTCGCCGGGTAAACCTGAAGCTGAACAACAAAACAGACGCGGACATCATCCAGCGTCTGGAAGAACTGAAAGAAACAGAAGGCATCCAAGGGTACCTGAAGCGGCTGATCAGGGAAGACATGAAGAAGGCCGGGGAATGATCCCCGGTCCTTTTTACTGCATTTAAGTCACATCGTCTTTTACCAGCCTGTCACCGAAGAAATACTGTAGCCATTCTTCAAACTTTTCTGCTTTTTCAACGCTTCCAAAGCAAGCCACCTTCAGCAACTCGTTCCCTTCACCGATATACAATTCCGGTTTAACCTTTCCGAACAGCGGTTTTCTCTCAATGGAAATCATCTTTTGTCCTTTGCTATATGTCATATCTTTCCCTCTCTTATAGCATTCTTTAATGCTTCCAGAATCCTTCTCGCTGATTCAGCCGAAACAATGATTCCGACCTTTTGATCCGGACAGTATTTCAGCCGTGTTTCCAGAGCTTTCACGAAATAACTTACTTCGATTGCGTCATCCACAAAGCACATCTGTTCAGGTGGATCGCCTATGTATGCCTGGTATTTGTATTCGTCTTTCATGAAATCATCCTTTCGCTTGTATTGCCGCCTTTAAGTTGGATAATTGTTTTTAATAACGGTCACGATAGCATAGTTGTATGACCGTTCTCTTGCCAATTCTTTTTCAAGTTGCAGAACACGCTGAATCAATTCACTGTTCTCAATTCTCATTTTGTCCATTTCTTTGTCGTCTTTGGACGGCAATACGGAATAACATTTTTGTTCTAATTCACTCCTTACTACTTCAGCATTACCATCGTCATCAACGTATTCTTTGTCTATAAACTCATGCCCAAGTAAAACATTCATAGCATCGTCCAAATAAAGCACTAATGCCATTACTATCACCTCACTTAAAGTCTCATTTCAACGCACATCCAACACACATTTTTATGCGTTGGTTTGCATTGGATTAAATGTTTATCGTTACCGCCACAATTAAAAATGCAACCAACATTCCGATAAGCAGTCCGTCACAAAAACCGTCCCAAAAATCAGATTTCATTTCCACTTCACTTCCGTTTCTGTTTTAAAGCTTCATAGCCGCCTTTAAATGCGTTCCCCGCCTGCACAGAACCAATCATCTGATGGATACCATGAATACCAACCGTCTTCACATTCGCAAGGACATTTATCGTCAGGAAACTCCAAATCCAATCCATTCTCAAAGTAATCAGGTTTTGTCGGTCTGTGTTTGCAATCCTTGCACCTAACAACGTTCAATCGTCCGGATACAACCTCTAACGTTTCATGCAAGTCTGATTTAAGCGATTCAATAATGCTTTCCTGTTCTTTCAGCATGGCAATGACATTTCTAATAGTTTCTTCAGAAACCGCATAAATATCGCCAACACCATCCATAAATGCAATGTGTTGATTCTCAAGGCAATCATTTAATTCGTTTATAACCTTCTGTCTGTCCATTTCATCACTTCCATTTCTGCTTTATTGCTTCATTGTTGCCTTTATGTTTGAATCACTTATTCATTGCATTCTGAATAGCCTTGATAAGTTCAAGACCATCGACTATTGTTTCCTCGATTGCTGTTCCACCTTCAATATCAAGGATTGCAACCTCTACGCATTGCGGATATCCATTTGCACTCGATACCCTTAACTTGTTTCTGTTTCTGTTAATCGTGTCATCATCATCAAACCAACATTCAACTCTCATGTTCTCACCTCGCATTTAAAGCGTCATTCATTAGTTCCTTGGCAAACTTGATTGCTTCCTTGCACTCTTCGCACATCATTGGAACAAGTGCGTTGGTTACATATCCAAGATTTATTTCTTTCCCACACACCATACATTCTGTTCCAATCATTGGTTGATAATCTGGCACTTTCACCCATTGATTCATATTTTCTCCTTCTCACTTATTGCTTCATTTCTGCTCCAGGCGCATAACCTTCCCGAATTCCAACAAGGCATACCCATGCGCCCGGTAAATACTGTTACGGTCCGTATAATTCAACTCATCGCTGACAGACCGGAAAGACATCCCGCAAAGATACCGGAGCGTGAGCAATCTTCTGTACGTTTCCTGCGGCACCTTCTCAATCAGTTTTTCAGCATCATCCACAATGACCGTATACGCCCCCAAATTCGCGTTCAAGGCGTTCAGGGTATCAACGATGCCTATCGCGGCCATCTCCGTGGTGGAAGACCCCTTAGAATGCGTTACAGGGGTATTAGTCATATTGCCTGGGGAACCCAGGCCCATTTCCCGGTAGTGACGGAGCCGGGCCTGGATGGTTTTGATTTCCCGTTCAGCATGAGCAACCCGCTGAAGATATTCCTTTGCTGTCATCGAATCACCCGCCTATGAATTCATAGTAGACGAACCCGGCTGATGTAACGCACCACTCCGCAAAGAAGTACACCGTCACTTCGTCACCAGGCTTCAGCCAGCACCGGCGTTTCCCGTTGACCGTCCGTCTTGCCTTCACCCGGCCCCGGCCTTCAATCACCCTACGTTCATTCGCCCGGATCGGCTCATCGTGGACAATGTATCCCAGGCTGATCCATCCTTCCCCGCCTTCAATGCTGGCGTAAACGTGCAGGAAACCGCGCCTTGTCAGGCCATCCGTTGTGAATGAATCGCCCGGATCAGCGAATCCGACAATCTCACTCCTCCCGGACGGGTTCCTCCTGATGTTCACCATCGAGTCCGGCTGACAGATCACCCACACCGTTTCCTCTGCTCTCGCTGCCGGAGCCGTCATCACCAGCAGGATCAGCAGGATTATCGCGCACAAAAACCATCTTTGTTTCGTCATAGCTTTCAATCCCCCTTAAATCCATTGCCAACATCCATTCATCGCAACCCTTGCCTTCTTCTTTTGCCTTCAGCTGGCATTCAGCACGATCTTCGCACCATTCGCAGGCGCTTCTCCCGGTGATCATAAGTTCGATCACCTGGTTGTATGCCCTGATGTCGGCCACACAGCGCCGGATATAGTCTTCCTGTTCCTCAATCTTCTTTGCCGCAAGCTTCAGGCTCTGTTTTGCGTTCATGCTCCGCATTCTCCTTTGCAATCTTTTCTACCCAGTAAGTCACGCTTCGCCGATCCATGCTCATCAGATTGGCGATCTCGCTGATCGTCAGTCCGTCTGCCACCGCCTGCCGGATTTTATCCTCGCGGTCCCTGCGTCCGATCTTCTTCTTCTCAAACTGCCGGAGACATCCCCAAGAGCAGAAAAACTTGATTCCATATCCCACACCGGCTTTATAAACCCATGTCGGATATTTGATGAATTCCTTTCCGCAGATCGCGCATTTGCATTCCGTACCGAATAAGTTACCAGTGTCCGTCACCATGGCACCTCCTCATTCACTGATGTAAATCCATCCGGGATATTGCTGTGATCCCATCCGTAGACCACGTTCTCGCTGGCATAGTTCTTCAAGCGTTTTGTTTCCGTTTCGTAGAACAGCGGAATGAAGTAATCCATTGCGCCGCCTTCCCTGTTCTTGCAGATTTCGATGGCGTTTGTTCCCTGATAACCGACCCAGTCATCTGGCCGCTTGAAATCCGCTTTCGTCCGGTTCTTGAAATCATCATTGTTCCGGTGAACGATGAACGCATTGTCCACGATGTTTCCGATGTTCGCCGATCCGCTGACATCATCCAGCCGGAGGAAACCGGCGGCCTTCCGTGGATGGGCAACGAACAGTACATGAGCATTCGTCTGTCTTGCCAGGTGTTTCAGCGACCACATAAACCGCGTCTGTGCTTCGTACTTATCCCGGTCAAGCTCTGACAAATCCATGGACATGATGTTGTCAATGATCACCAGGTCGGCCTTAGTTTCCTCGACCTTTTCCCGGACCCATTTCATCACCTGTTCATATCGATGGCCGTAATTGTTGTTGTACAGCCATAGCTTATTCCCAATCCACCTGGATATCTCAAGCTCGACAGACTGCGTCACCTCGTACATATTGTCGTACTGTGTGACCGGCACAACGTTCGCCTTTCCTGCCGCAGACAGATTCATCCAGCGCATAAACGCTTCTTCGGACAATTCACCGCTGTAGCAGACTACCGTGTGACCGTATTCGATGGCGTTCAGCATCCATCCGTTCAGCAGTGTTGACTTCCCGCCTCCGCGCAGGCCGGACAGCAATGACAGGCATCCCTTTTCCAGTCCGTACATCTTGTAGTCCAGTTCGTTGCACCCGGTTTTGATGAACGTTCGGTTTTTCTTCGGCTTGTTCGCGATCATCTCAGCCGTGTACCAGACCGGCTCCGTGGATTCACCTGGCACCGCATCGGCGTACTTTATGTCGGTCCTGCTGGCGTTGTGCTGTTTCCATCCTTCCTCGATCCGTTTATCGGCTTCCGCAGAAACCGTGCTGTATGTCTGCGGATCGATCTTGCGCCACAGGTCATTCCATGTCATGCCCCTGCATGAGTTGTGCAGGCACTTGAATCCGATCTGGCCGCCGGTCTGCTGGATGATCATGCTGTCCGGAGCCGTGTGTTCCGGATTGAACGGGCATTCATCCAGCACGAACTTCCTGCCGCCGTCCGGAAAACTCTTCTCCGTGTACCGCATTCCATGCTTATCCAGCCATGCGCCGACATCGAACGCTGACGGATTATAGTTGTTGTACCGCTCTGGCTTTACCTTTTCGATCTGTACCGCGCTGGCCAGTTCTTCCAGGTACACCTTCTTGGTCTGTGCGTACTCCCGGTCTTTGCCGATGATCTGTGACATCCTGTGTGGCCGCTTGGGAGTGTTCGCACCCTTCTGGGCCAGCGTACCGTACAGCTTACATATCCTGCTGGCGTTGTAGTTAACCGTATCGATCTTCACACCGTCCGTGCTGAATTGCATATCCAGCGCCATCAGGCAGCGGTGGATCAGATCGGCGTTCTCCTCGGTATTCTCAAGGCCGATGTTGTACAGTAGATGCAGACCGTTCCCGCTGAACGCAACCAGCGGCTCTTCGAATCCCAGGCACTTCAGGTAGTCATATACCCGCTTTGCCAGCGCAGTTGCCTCATCCAGTTCCTCTGCCGTGCTGGATATCTCTGCCTTTCTCACAGGGTCCAGATCGACAAATAACCAGTTATACGCCTCGATATCGCTGTCCGTTGTCGATGTCGCGCCAGCCATAAAGCAATCGTGCTGGCTTCGGCTGTAGCAGTCCTCGCTGACCGCCTGGAGCGTGATGTACACATTCACATTCCGCAGGTCCACCGTTCCCATCGCCTTGATCAGCGTCTCGGCATCCGTGAAGTATCCGCTGATCGGTTTCGCCTTCCCACGCTTTCCGATGATCCGGACCTCGAACACATGACCAGCTGGAACCAATGTGGCAACAGCCCGCCGGATCATCTGTTCATCGATCAGTTTGACCGTCTCACTCATCGTTCGTAAATCCTCCCCGCCTCCCGCCGCAGCGGCGGCGGTTCTTTTTTAGATTCGTTTGTAATGGATTTACTAATGTATTTATATTTATTTATATGTGGGGCATTCGTGTCCCCATCCGTGTCTGTCCCCGTGTCCGTGTCCGTGTCCCCATCCGTGTCCCCATACTCACGCTTGGAAACGCTGAAGTCCTGATATTTACTATAGTTGAGCAATGTTATCAGTGTCCCATTGTGTGTCGCGCAAGTAAGGGTCATACCCTGGTTTTCGGTGTCCCTAAGAAAGCGGGTAACTGTGTCTTTGTCCCAGTGCCATTTTTCAGCCAGTTTCCTGATGGATGTGAACAACTGACCGCGCTTTATCTGGATGGTTTCATTCCGTATCTGAATGACGGTATCCTTATAGCTGGCATGGGATATCAGATAGCTCCAAGCGCTGTAGTGGTTCGCTTTCTCATCGGCGAAAAGAGGATTGTCCCAGGATGATCGCCACATGATCACGTACCCTTTCCGCTTGTCAGCCATCAGTTTCACCGTCCGACCGTGTGTTCCACAGCTTGACTGCCATCTCCCTGGCTCTCTCTTGCTGACTTAGTCTTCCTGTTTTGTTGATAAAAACCGATGGTTCACGCAGTCTTTCTCTTTTTCCATATGCTATTGTTATGTTTGCTTTACATTTATAGTTACTACAGACTGCTGAATAGTGTCCATCAAGCGAATTAAGGATTATTCCCTTCTCCCCGCAAAACGGGCATGGTTTAAGGCTATCCATCTATGTTTCTCCTTCCGTTAATAATCTGACAATGGTCCCCCCTGTCTCCGATGGGTTGCAGAAAAGGAACCGGACATCGTATGTCTCACTGATGGACCGGAGTGTCTTTGCCAGCCGGTCACCTGTTGTGGCGTTCGGATATGCCTGCACCTTGCATGGCCGTCCGTCCACCACATCGAACTTTTTGATGTCGAGCCGTGGATTGTGCCATCCTTCCACATCATCAAGGCTGTGTATGCCGTCTCCATGCTCACAGAGGACGATGATTTTGATACCAGCTTGCGATGCCCTGATCAATTCCCGGCGAAAACGGTCGTGCTGAACAGTGACATTAGAAATGATTTCCTGCAAGTCTTTCTTGCGGTCAACTACCAGCCGCCCGTTGTCGAGAGACTGGTAGTCACCGCAGAAAAGCTTCGACCGAAAGTGCCTTACACCCATGGCATCGAATTGCCGTTCGATCCGGACAACTTCTTTCCGATGTTCCCTGGTATCGATCTGGATGGTTGTTACCACGGAAGCTCTTCGACATTGACCTGGGTGAAGGTCGGTTCAGGGACCGCCGGAGCAGGGATGGAAGTGACGCTGGTTGCCGGTGCGGTCGGAAGCAGTTTATCCGCAGGCCCCTTGGCATTATCAGCGCGGGCATCCTCGCAGAACCAGCGGAGCAGTATCCTTATCTTCCGTTCACCGTTGAATTCTTCTTCAACCCGGCCATACACACCGCCGATCTTTTTCCCACGGAACTGTTCGCAGAACGCGGGGCCTTCTCCCCACTTCACCTCGCAGCCATTGGACCGCTCAAAGCTGGTAATAAAGGTTTTGAAATTCCGGCTGCACTGACCGCTGGCATCCACGCTGACCACATAGATCACACCGGCATGGGGCCATTTCTTCTCCGGACGGATGTCAGCATCAAACAGTTTGCTGAAGTACTTCGGCTGGCTGTCGTTGTCGGCGAAGTCAACCAGGATCACCAGCATGGGTTTGCCGGTCCGGGTTTCCTGCTCTTTCACCTGTTTAATGATCATGTGATGACCGCCGATGGCCGGGGGAACGAAATCGCCTGTCTGGATGTTTTCAAAATTGCTGGGTTTAATCATGTTTGTTGTCCTCTCTTTCTTTTTCTAATGCTTCTCTGGCTTTGTCAGGGTCTCTGTAAATCTTGTAAATCATTTGATCGGTAAACAGTGTCGCGCAGTGAACCTGGTAGGCGGTGTATCCTTTTTCCATCAGCTTCAGGATCACTTCATACTTTCTGTTCCGGAAGTATTCCTGGACCTTTCCGCATCCGCTGATGTATCCGTCATCGAATTCCTCCGCGCCGTGTTCGCGCATCCATGGATAGAAGTCGCGCTTGATAATGTTCAGGTCGCAGTAGTTCCGCATCCCTTCGCCAACGTTGGAAGTGTCATACTTTTTGTGTTCCTCGATGAACTGTCGGATCAGTTCCTCATGGCGTTCGTACCGTTTCTGCCGGTTGACCTTTTCGCGGTCCCATTCTTCCTTCTTGCTGTCCCAGTATGCGATGATCTCCTGCTTATGTCTCCGCTTTTCTTCCTCAATGGATTCGTGGCAGCTTTCGCAAAGGGTTATCAGATCGCGGTAAGGATCTTCCAGGCCAAGGTACTGAACATACCGGATGTGATGCACCTGAAGGTGGAACGGACTGCCGCACCGCTGGCATTTGTACTGGTCTATCAGCAGGCGTTTGGACCGGAGCTTCTGCCATGTGTCCGACCTGAGATATTCCTTGTACTCTTCAGACGGAATCGTTATCACCTCCTTCCGGCATCTGCCTGGGAAGCGGAAGCGGACAGCGAATGCCGTAATCCACATTGTGGAATGGCAGTATTTCGCCGGTCTGAAGGCACCTGAACCGTGTTCCGCTGTTCTCCGTGTGGCAGAAGGGGCAAAGGTCACAGACGATCCGGTCTGACGGAAAATTGATCACCATTGGGAATTCCACCGTCACATAGTGGATGGTCGACCTGTCATATTTCGCCATCATCTTCCTCCCATTCGCTTTCGTCCGGTTCGTCCGGATCGGTGAACGGCAGTTCGTCCTCGTCCGGATGCATCCGTTCCCAGGTCACATCCCATTCGATCTCTTCCAGCTTGATGTAGGTTATGCAGTTGTCCGGATCGCGTCCAGCTGATCCCTTGTCATACCGGCACATCCGGCTGAACCGGCAGTACTCATGGCAGTTCTGCTCCTTCTTGGGACTGTTAAACGGAAGCGGAGCATCTGCTGTCCGGATTTCTGCCCTGGCTGCCTGCCATGCTTCATCATTCATTGGGGCATTATCCTCATCGGTGTAGCTATAGCTTGTCATTTTTTCTTTTCCTCCGTCATTCCGTAGTACTCCCGGATGGCTTTCTCAACCAGCGCAAGGTCGTTTGGAATCAGGTCATCGCTGAACATTTCCGCTGGCGTTTTCACCGGATCATTTCCGGCACTGTGCGTCCGGAACCACCAGCCGTTCTGGTCATGCTCTGTCTTTAGAACAATGTCGAAGCATCCTTCCACCGTCAGTTTTTCATCCAGCATCTTTCCGATGGTCTTCGCTTTTGTCCGGCCGTACTCATCCACCTGGCTGTGATGAAGGAAGTACACGATCACATCGTCCGGAAGGCCGATGTTCACCCAATGGATCAGGTTCCGGAAGTTCAGCGCGATGCTGGTGAACTTGTCGTATCCCTTCTCATTCGCCTTGTCGAAGAATTCATTAACCAGCAGATACTGCGAATCATCGATAACGAAGGTTTTGAAATTGCTTTCCTTGAAGGCCGCCACAATGGTGGGATACGTTGCCCGCTTCAAAACGTTCGGAAATACTTCTTTAAAAGGAAGACGCTGTTTCTCTACCTGGCAGATAATTGTTTTCGCCTTGTCCAGGTTGCGTATGGCAGTGGTCTTTCCGCTGCCGCTTTCGCCAAGAACCAATACTCCAATACCCATGTCTTGTTTTTCCTCAACTTTCCGTGTAAAATACACATGATGTTAGTGATGTGCTACCGCGCCATTGCTTTCATTTTCCCTTCCGAGGTCTGCCGTCACAGGCCCCGGTTTTTGTATCCGACCATTTTCGCCTGCTCTTCCTCTGAGAAGAACACAGGGCGTGGCTGTTCGTGTTTCCCCTTCCGGATTTCCTTCACTTCCACCCGCTCGGAGAACGCTGCGATCTGCCGCAAAATGTTCTCCATTGTGTTGCCCTGGAACTTGATCTCGATCATCTTCTACACCCCCCCCCCGCATAAAAAATCGTAGATCGTCATTTGCCCAGGAAGTTGGTCTTTTGTGTCAAGCCACATTGCGGATCACCCCCAATCATCCGGATCACCGGACCCTTCCAGATTCTCAAATTCCTTCCGCGCCAGAAGTGTGGGATGTCCAGCTTGCCGTTTTTGGCAGCAATGTTATACGAATACGGATCACCACCGGCCACGACTGCCAGCACGGAAGGACTGATCGTTTCACTCGGTAAGCCTTTGAGGAAGGCCACCGCTTCCTCACTCGTCACTGTTCTCACCGGCTTTCAGGAAGGAATCCAGTTCCTTCTTATGCAGCCGCAGAGAAATCTCGACATCGTGGAGTTTCTGCTCTGCGGTCATGTCCGGATTTTCAATCGCGGCCCGGATATACTTCAGCGCAACGCCGAAGCTAACCGCTTTCATTGCCATCTCGTTCGTGTACTCCCAACACGCATCAGTCACAGTAGTCATTTTTCATTCCTCTTTCGAATCTTTAATTAGTGTGTTTCTCCCACATTGTGGGAACCGAAGGTAAAAAAATACGCATAAAAGTGTCCGAATCCTGGATGTCAAGGCATAATGCCATCCGTTCCATATCGTCAGCCGTAGGTCTCTGAACGTGGTTAACGATCCTGGAAGCCTTTTTCCGGTCCCATTTCATGGCTTTTGCGAAGCTGGTAATGTTCGGAAATTTCGTCAAAACAGCCCCTCGCAGAAGGTTCTCCATGTGCCGCCCTCCTCTCTATTAATTTCTCCCACATTGTGGATCGGTCACATCTTACCACATCATATAGTGCCTGTCAACCACTTTGTGGGAGAAAGTTGACAAAAATTTTTACATTGTGGTAGAATATGACCGGGGAGGAAGGTAAGGCTATGGCTAAGGATAAGTACACTCACTTAAAAGTATCAACGTTCAAAGAGCGTTTTTCACAGTTAATGGAAGAAAGCGGTAAGACAACAGTCGAACTGGCAAAAGATTTAAAGGTCTCAAACCAGACTATCAGTGCATGGAGAACAGGTGCAAGATCGCCAAAGGACCTGACAATAGTGGCAGTATCAGAATATTTTAATGTAAGCGTTACATGGTTGCTTGGTTATGATGATCCAAGGAAAAGACCAACACTTGATGATCCACCAACTTTCTTTGGAAAAAGGCTTAGTAAAAAAGACCAAGAATTCCTGGACCGTTTCCTTGATTATCTTGTTGATACTGCACAGACAAATCGCAGAAAGGCTATGAACATCTTACTGGCATTGATGGAAGGCGAAAGCGATGAACTGCATTAAATGCGGGAAGAGCGTCCAGGACGATGCCATCTTCTGTCCCTACTGTGGCAGAAAGCAAGGCGATTCCCCAAGCAAGCACAAGGCGAAACAGCGCGGTAACGGACAAGGCACAGCCTACCTGGCTCCGAACAAAAAGTCCTACATCGCCCATGTCGTTGTCTACAATCCGAATCGCCAGCAACGCAAGAAGAGTGGCTTCCCATCGAAATCAGCCGCTCTTTCTTATTGTGCCATCATGCGGTCAGAACTGCTGAACAATGTCCAGACCATCGAACCGAAGACCTTGCAGCAGATATATACCGAATGGGAACCCTGGTACACACCACGGGTAAAGTCCATGAGCGGTTATAAAGCCGCCTATGCCCACTTCCATCCCCTTCACGACCGTCTGATGGATTCTATTACTACCGGAGACCTTCAAGCCTGTATGGACGCTTGTAAGGCCGGAAAACGCACACACCAGATGATGAAGGTTTTAGCCGGTCTGTTGTGGGGATACGCCTTCGACCGGAAGTATGTAGAGCGTAAGATCACGGACAACCTGTACACTGGTAAAGGAAAGTCAAAGAAACGTGAAGCGCTGACAGAGGATGAAGTCAAAGCGATCTACAACGCCATCGGAACGATCCGTTACGCAGAATACATTTACTGCCTGTGCTTTCTTGGTTTTCGTCCAGGGGAACTGTTGGAAATCAGGAAGGAACAACTTCATCACGACAGCAAAAACGACATCTGGTATCTTGTGGAAGGGAAAAAGACGGATGCCGGACGGAACCGTATCGTCACAATCCCGCCGAAGATCCTTCCGATCATTCTCGACAGAGTATATGTGCCGGGAACGGATCTTCTTTTCCCGCAGTATCAGTTCGAAAGACCGTCAAAAGACAGGCCTGTCCCTTCTTTCCTCGGATTCAAGCAGATGACGGACAATTATCTTCGGGAGATTGTCTTTAAGCCGATGATGGTTTCGCTTGGCCTTTCGGACAAGAAGGTTCCCTATTCCGCACGGCACACCTTTACGAACAAACTGAAGAATGCCGCAGGCAATGATATCGACAAAGCGGCGCTGGCCGGTCACAGCGATTACACTTTCACGCAGACAAAATATCAGTCAACCGATTTGGTCGAACTGAATAGCATTACAAAATCGTTTTGATTTTTTGTGCGGAAATTTGGTAGTAATAAGGTAGTAATAGCCAAATTTGAAAACACTTTACGGAACAGATTTTATCATCATAAGAACTCCCTTGAAAACGCTTATAAAGCGCCTGAAACCGTTGAAATGCAAAGAAAAGAGGGCCTCCGAAGAGACCCTCATTTTGGTGAGCCCGGCGGGATTCGAACCCACGACCTTTTGATTCGTAGTCATGTCATCATCGTTATTTTTCAACGGTTTGATGGTTCGTTGGTAGTAATAAGGTAGTAATAACCGAATAAAAAAATGCCCCGGATTTCTCCGGGGCGGTCGTGTTAGTTGCCCATTTTTTCGTCTTCTTTTTCCATCCAGCCGTCTTTGCCGTAGATGTTGAAAGTGAATCCAGTGTTGTCCAGGATATCCTCGATCTCGTTCATTGTGACATAATCATTGTCCCGGTACGCCTTCTTCCACTTTTCTCTGTATGTGTCACCAATCTTTGTCTTTACAACAGAGTCTGCGTCTTTCTCTTCATCATACTCTTCACGAATGGCTTCCAGCATCGTATCATAGGCATCATAATCACCGGCGTTCAAAGCTTTAATGATTTCATTTTTGTATCCGGTAATCCTGCTTTCTCTGGAGATCTCGCCTATGGCATTTTCTCCATAATCCTTCAGTTCGTACTCGGAAGCAACAGCTTTCTTTCCAATCTTGTCAGCATAATCCCAGACATTGTCAATCATTTGTACCTTGATATTGTCATTGGCATTCTGATAATCACTGCTGTTCAGCAGCTCAGAAAGCAGAAGATAAGCTGTGTTATTCCGTGAAGCCTTGTACTGATCCCATTGTTTATCTGTCAGCTTATACTCATGCTTCTCACCGCCAACAGTGAAAGAGAAACTTTTTGCCGGGTCTGGTTTGAGGAGCATATCCTTACTACCGGTCTTATCATACAGTCTGCTCATCTCATTGATGATCGGGTCTTCCTCATAATGCTCAATGTAGCCGGGAGAAATGAAGTTCTCAAAGAGTCGTTCGATAAACGAACTGGTCTTCTCGTTGCCCCAGATATCACGGGCCGCAATGTTCTGTCTATTCAGGATAGGAATCTTGTTTTGCGTTTGCTCAATGGCATAGCGCAGTGTTCCCATGATTCCGGTTCCTTTTCCGCTCTCTACATAAGCCTTCCTGGTCTTATCATCAAAGAACGTTCTTGCAATAGCACCAAGTGCTGACGGAACATAGCTTGTCACATAGTTTGTCAGCGTTTTCGCACCAATCTGGGTCAGCGTGTTGGTATCATCATACTGACTGGTCTTGAACAGTGTATTCACACCGTCAAGCATCGTTAGGTTGGTCACAGGTTCAGTAATATTACCGAAGGCATTGATGATTCCATCGATATCGAGATCGCCGCCATTTTCCATCTGATCACGAATTGCAGCCCCAACAAAGAAAGGCATTGACATCGGAGCAGCCCAATCCATGGTATAGGTTACATCTTCTCCAAACAGTTTTGTGTGGAAAAGATTGTTCATAGCCTTCCCTGGATTGATCGCGTACTTCTGAGCACCTTTCGCCTTCTCAAATTCATCATCGTCATCACCAAGCCCAGCGCTGACAGCGCCTGTTCCCGCAAGCAGGAAACCAAGCGTCATGATTGCCGTACCGCTTAACCCGGCGCACAAATGATCAATAAACTGATTCGGAGAGATCGCTTTCTCAGGCAGCTCATTCAGTTTGCCATTCTGGTAATCCTGATACTGTTTCATATGATACATATCAGCAGTCAGTGATTTCACTATGCCGGCAGGACTGTACTCAATACCGCGCCGCAGGATGTTTGCAGGTGTCTTTTTGAACGGCAGGATCGCGTCAACAGCGAATCCAGCAATACCACCCTGTCTGCTGACATCATTAAGAATCTTGGAAACCTTATTGAAGTCGCGGTAAGTTGCCTTCTGCGCTTCTTCAACAGCATATGCGCGGCCTTTCTCCAGAAGCTCCGGATTGCTCTGCATCTGTTCAACAGTGTAGCCATTGGCCTGCATCCAGCCGCCAAGCGCTCTGGCATAGTGAGGTTTAAGGAACCACCAGTCTTCTTTTTCAAGAGCTTTGCTATTCAGATCAGAAATCCAGTCCAAAGCCGTGCCAAGCTTTGTTTGTGCTTTCCGAATCTTTGTTGCTTCATTGAATTTCGCTTCACCAGTCAGGATACCCTTGATATTGTCAGCGTCTTGTCTGGTAAACTGACGGATAGAATCAGAAAGCCTGATCGAAAGAGTCTTTGTCCGTTCACCTTGCGGTTTACCAAGTTCCATTAAGGCGCCAATCTTGTTTTTCATGCTGACCGCAGGCATAAACATCATGTTGCCAATGATATTCCGGATGTGCGTTCTGGGGTTAGCAAGCATGGACAGCATACGAAGACTACGAATGCGATCTTTCCAGTTTGCGGGAATCTGTTGAGCAAGTTCATTGATTGCCATCTGACGGACCCTATCAAAGTCCTCTTCAGATTCAGCATTCGCGGCAGCCTGATATACCCAGTCTGCAAAAGCAAGCTTAATGTTTGTGCCTTTCTTGTTTATTTCATTCTGGGTATTATTCAGCATTCGCTCCATCGCAAGCATTCTGCCCTGGGGAGTCATCAACGTGAACAGTTTGCGGGCCTGTAATGCTTGAGCAAGCGTTGTGCCTTGTCTGCCATAATCTCGAAGAAGCTCAACCTGTGCATGGACATCACCCTTTGCAGCAGCCATGCCCATCATGACAATCATTCTCGCCTGACCGTCCTTTGAATGATAGTTGAATGAACTGTCAGTAACTGTGGTAAGAGCGTGTTGATAACCATCAGGGTCTTCTTCTGTTGCCTTGTCTGTGACCCATTTAATTGCTCTTGACAGCTCCGCACTGTTGGTATCCTGAATGTACCTGTTGTGATTCTGGATATACTGCATAGCCCGTTCGTCAAACACATCGCTCTTCGGGCCCGTGACTGTGTTAAACTGTCTCTCACCTTCACCACGATCGGTACGGTTCAGTCGTTTCAGTTCTTTCTCTGTTATAATGCCGGCATCGATCAGGAGCTTATCCATTTCGTCTTTGCTGAGATCACCAAGCTGTGATTTCTGTTCAGAAATGTCTGATTTCTGAACGCCGCTTTCTTCATTTATAGCTTTGTTAATCGCTTCAGCATTCTGCTCAAGATCAACAGCACTCCCAGCAGCTTCATTCTGACCGCTTGTCATTTCAATTCGCTGAATAATCCGTTCGCTGATCGCTCTGGTATCATCATCCGAATGCCCAACAGTATTATTTGCTGCCATAGGCATTGCACCGATATTAATATCAGCAGTGCTTACAGCCTGCGGTTTATGATAAGTACACTTTTCAGGAATAATCTTTCCGTTCTCATCATACACCCGGTTGTACATAGGCCGGTCAATCAGAAGTTTCCAATAACCCTTGACAGGTTCATAGGTTGACTCTCCATTGACAACTTTGCGTCCGGAGAAATTTGCATATTCAACCTCATGCGCATTCTTTCCTTTACCTACAGTCTTTGTCAGACCGGAGAATCGCGGGATTACGCCAAGCATCTTACAGTAATCAATGAAGAGTTTACTGTTTTCATCCGCTGTAGCAAGGGTCGTATTTGTATCCCAATATTCATACGGATAAATCTGCTGTGCTTCACCTTTGCTGAAGAATACGCCGAATGCGTCAGAATCTTCATTTAAATATCTGTCTTCATAAAGTTTCTTCAGGAGAGGCAGATTGTCCAACGCATCGATCTCCTCATCGGTTGCGTGCTCATATTCACCTGTCAGGATCATTTCACGGATTGTCCAGTTAGGATTTGTGTTGACCTTCTTTTTTGTCTTGCCTTCGCCAACAGTAATATAGTTTTCAAAGTCATCGGATTGCGCCTTGGTATAATCGTTTCCGGACTCCATCTGTTCATGAAGCAAAGACATCAGATGCTGAAGACGCTGCACACTGCCGCCAGAACCATGGAACGGAATGACAAAGGTAATGTAATTTCCTGCCAGTGCGGCTTTGATATGCTCATCACTGATACCGACAACCATCGGCTGGACATTACCCTTTTCGCCATACTTTCTGGCAAAGGCTTCTGCCGCTTCTGGATTGATACCTGTAACATTGGAGAACCGAAGCATCATGTTTCCGTCTTCATCAATCTTGATGCTTCCATCTTCATTGTGCCAGAATCCATCACCATGGGGCATCAGGGACATATTCACTTCAAAACCAGCGCTTGCCAGTAGATCAATGGCTTCCACAACCTTTGTATAAGTTTGCACCTGGGAACCAAGCGCCTGCATGGTGATCATTTCCATCAGGTAATCACTGCCCCATTCTGCGCGGAAGTCACTCCAGCTTTGCCAGCGCTGACCACCCTTCAGGTTCTGTGCCTTGATTTTCTGTATAGCTTTCTTGAAGTAAGCCTCTGCTTGTTTCTGATCATTCGGATCAGCAGAAAGGAAAGGATTCAGGAATTGCGGAATATACTCACTGTTTCCTGCGTTTCGTTCATCTTCCAGCAGTTGCTCATTTGCTTTGCTTGCTCCGATAGCCTTCGCAACAATACTTTCACCAAGCCTTGCATCAGAATACGGAGCGATTGCTTTACCCTGTGCGTTGCCGCCCTTCTGCATGAAAGTCCATGTACCCGGATGTTGAACCGCCATGTCTCCAGACCGGCGAAGGTCAAGCAGGATTTCATTCGGACAGATATCCGGATTCTCTTTTCGTACCCATGTCTTCTTTCCGGTTTCCGAATCGGTCACTTCATCCGCAAGACAAAGGCTGATCCAAAGCTTCTGAGAATTCTGTTCCGTCTTCAGTTCATTGGTTTCGGACTTTGTCCGTCCTTCAGGAGCAGGCCGATTCATGAACTCATTAATCTGTTCATTTGTCCAGTTTGCGCATTCCTGCTGATACAGCCTTACCTTTTCAAGCCGTGCAGGCTTGTTTACCCATGTGGCATACACATAGCAAGGCGGGCAAGGCGTAGCACCATGAATCCACTTGCCATTCTTATCCTGCACTCCTTTCCCTACTTCTTCATAGACAATGCCGTCAATCTCTTCCTTGGTCAGCGCTCTGCCAAGATCAATCTGCGTCTGTGAAATAGCGTTCAGAATTGCTTGTGTTTTTGTGCAGATCGTACCAAAGTCATAGCTGTCAGAATACTGTGGATCACCGTTTGTTTTCAGGCTGGAGAATGCGAGACTGCCAGCAAGCTCCCATACCATTGCGGCATCCTGATACTGACCAATCATGTTAATGATCTGGGCAACATACTCACGCTGCTGTTTCGCAGTCTTTGCAATCTCATTTAATTGCTTGTTGTATTCTTTTTCTGAAATCTTTCCGCGTTCAAGCCTGTTTGTCAACGTTTCAATCCTGGATTTACCAGCCATGTCAATCAGGTTCCCAACCGGCGTACCCTTCACCATTTCAGCCTTGTATTCACCAGGTTTGATTTCCTGACCGTTGTTAAATAATCGGTACACATGACTGTCATCGTCTGTTACTTCAAGAGTAAGGCCTGTCGCGTCAGTCCATCCTGTAATTGATGCCTGCACAAGACCGGTATGCCCGTTGTTGGATTCTTTGATATGCTCCGTTCTTTCCTTAATGCATTCGTTCAGGAGCTTCATTGCTTTCCGCAGTTCCTGATACTTCGCCTTTCCTTCCGCGTCAAGTGTATATCCTTTCAGCATCGCGATCGCATTGGAAAGAACATCCCTGAATTTCCCTGCAAGCCCCGTAGAAGTAATACCGCGCAGGAATTCTTTCTTGCCAAGGTTAAGTCTTGCGTACTCCGCAACAAGCTCATACCTTGCCATCTTCTGCGCTTCTTCAGGACTGAGATTATTGAACTCCTTCGCATATTCGGCAAGCTTCTGTTTAATTGCTTCGTTATATGCTTCTGTATTTTCACCGCCATACATGGCATTCAGAACAAAGGAAGCATAATTGTTGTATGCTTTTGTGTTCTCTAATCCATGCGTCACTTCATGCAGAGCTGCTTCGACAAGCGCCTGTCCTCTTGTCAGGTTGGAATTCAGGATCATATGATTCCGGTCAATGATTTTGCCGCGATTGGTAAGCGGATTGCCAAGGTCCTGCATCTCATATGTAATACCTGTCATTCTGGAAATCTTCCGCAGGAATTTATCGCCGTCTTTTTCAAACAGCTTTGCGCTTGTATTCTCTTCACCCCTGGACTTTTGGTCAGCATACCCCATTACACGCCTTACCTGTTTTTCAAGCGCTTCACCGGTATATCCGGATTCCTGGAGTCGTTGACGAATATACTGTTCACGGTTTGTCTTAATCTCGTTTTCTACAGCAGCTTCCTCTTCGTTTTGTGCCTGTTTCTGCTTTGCCTGTTCAGCCGCTTGCTGTTCCGCTTCCACACGCGCCTGTTCAGCCTGCTGCGCTCTCGCCTGGTCTTCCTGTGCGACCATCGCTTCAGCATTCTGACGGAGCTTTGTCAGCGTCTTCTGCCTGATATCTTCAGCCTTCTGCCTTGCGGCGGCTTCTTTCTGACGCGCCTTTTCAAGGTGTTGTTTGTACTGCCGTGTAACTTCAGCCATGTGCAGAAGCTTGTCGAGCGCCATGTCAGCAACCTTGCCAAGACCATCATCCTTTGGATTATTGACAGCTTCTGCTGAAGACCTTTCCATTTCGGTCCTTGCGGATTGTTCAATATCCTGCTGCGTCTTCAGATCCTTTTCAGCGTCATGAGTTTCAACTTCGGCAAGTTCAACATCAACCTCAGCCCGCTTAATATCATCGGCTTCACCGTTGGCGATCAGCTCACCCATCTTCTTCGCAACGCGGTCTTCATGCACAGCCTTTGCGACATTATCATTGACCGTCTGATTCTGTGAATCCTTTGCTGCGGCAATTGCAAGCATTTGAGCTTTCGCATCAGGCGTTGCATTCTGATATGCTTCGCTCTGGATTACCTGCCTGCAAGCACTCTGTTCGCCACCAAGAGCAGCGTACTGAAGGCCCTTCTTCACAGAAGACGGATCAACATTGGCAACCTGCGCACCGATAAGAAGATCCTGTACTTCACCGGCAACCTCTGTCTCCTGACCGAAAACATTCTGAAGATTCGTTGCGGCAGCATTCGCCCTATCCGTTTCTTCCTGCGTGGACCCTTCATCCAGAACAGCGGCAACAGCAGAGTTCTTCCCGGCCTTGTCATATGTCTTTGCGGATTCCAGCACTTCAAAATCGATGATGTTGCTGGCGGCCTTCTTCTTGCGCTGTTCTTCCTGCTCAAGATTTCTTGCTTCCTGCTGGGCTTTCCAGCTTTCGCCCTGGCCGTACCGCTCCTCAAGAGCGTCATAGTCAATGGGTTTCAGCTCACGATTCGGATTTTCAGCTTCCAGCTTCTTCTTTTCCTCAAGCTCTTTCTGAGCCTGTTCACGCTGTTTCGCCAATTCAGCCTTCTGTTCTGTAAGAACTTCTTTCCTTATCTGGCGTATGGTTTTCTTGTTGTCAGGATTTTCTTTGTTATACTTCTGGGTCTTCTCATCATAATGCTTGATACGGCCTGCACCATAGCTGACAATATCAAGGCCGGGAGAAAGATAACTGATAAGAGCAGTACGAAGGAACCCACTGACCATGTCCTTGTTCGCAAGTGCTTCAGCTTCTTCCTTGCTATAACCCTGAACGCGGTAAGAATAAATGATATCACTGCGCTCTGACATGTCTTTCATGATCACAGAGTCAGCAACGTATTCAATAACATCATTTATAGTTTCACCGGCCATTTCATTGATACCGGCTTTTGTCAACCAATTCTTCAGGAATTGTTTGATCGTTTTCGCACCAGCACCGGTATTAAACGCGGCGCTCATATTTTCAAGGGAGATCGCTTCTGTTGCAGTTTCAGCAAAGAACGTGATGCTACCGATTAAATAAGCCTGTGCGTCAGTAGCACCTTTTTCTTTTGCGCGGGCAGCAGCTTCCATACCAGCGGAAACACCCATCGGCGCAGCGCTCAGGAATTCGCGAAGAACTTCTCCACCTATGCCGCCAAACATCCATCCAAACGAAGCAGCATTGATCGCACTGTCAAGACGATTGGTAAGAATTTCATAGCCGCCCTGTGCAAGCTTGGAAAGGATAGTGTCTTCGTATCCTGTGACTTTGCCGGTTTTCTCATCAACAATTGGTTTCCCGAATGTTTCCTTTATCTCCTGTGCGGATTGTTCCCTTGTTGCGGAACGGACATTCATCGCCTGAAGATAATGCGAATTCGGATTCAGCTCTTTACCCGTGAGAATATTTTTAGCCGCATATACACCGCTGGCAACAGCATTATACGGGGATAAAAGAACGGCAACAGTATTGCCAAGCAGGAATCCAAGACCGGCCGTCCCGGCAGCGCCTGTTAATTCTTTGGCACCTTCTTCAGCGCCAATCGTTGCGCGGGTCGGAAGCACACCGTAAGTATCATCCGTCATAAACTTGGCATAATCGTCAGCCTTGTGTGTTCCGTTCTTTTCGTCCTGAGCCTTCAGGTAATACCATGTGTTTCGTTCGTCATCAGACAGATAATAGTCAAGACCACCAAACGAAGCATAGATACTTCCGGGAACCATGCTCTCATTATTCAAACGATGGGAAGCCAGATACAATGCGGAAGCTTCATCGTCTTTCGCTTTCTGTTCGGCGGCTATCTTATCAAACTCATCAGAGAACTGAAGCTTAAAATACTCATAATCCTCTGTGTCCCGCTTGATCTTTGCAAGCCTACGGTCCATGTTCTGCTTTACGTTGTCAGGAATATTGATATTGTGTTTCTGGCAGTAATTGCGAATCCACTCAATATCCTTGGCCTGCTCAAGCATTTCATTATGCTCTGTTTCAGCGTCAGCAAGGACCTTTTCTTTCTTCTCACCATCAGCAATCTTGGTGGCATAAGCGTAGCTCGGATTATACTGATCCCACTTTGTAGCTTCGTACTTTGTAAAGGTGGTCAGTATGTCAAATACAGCGTCATCTGTTTCGATTTCAGATGTATCAGCGCCCATGTCCATCAGATTCTGAATGTACACATCCCGGCGCTCTGCAATCTTATGGAAGGCATCCGTGTCAGCCTTATACTGATTCTTATAATCACGGATATACTGCTCATCATCCTCGATTTGGATCTGAATCTGGCGCATCTGCTTCATCAGGTTCTGATCTTCTTCGGTAAGCTCCATTCCCTTTGCAGCCTGTATCTTCCCTGCTTCTTCTGCATACTTCTGCCTGAAGGCGTCTACTTCACTGCTGTTTTCAATCGCATACCAGATTTTCGTTTCATCATCGTATTCTTCAGGAGTATCATATAAACCATAGCTGGCGTAGATCGGGACGGGCACATCGCTCTTGTTCACATTGTCAATAGCTTCAATCTCGCTCAGGTCCGGGGACATCGTTACACGATAAAGATCGCCATTGATCGTGGTGGTGAAGCTGTTATCCTGAACCTTATCAGCATAGATCTTATCACCAAGCTGGTCCTCAATCGTCTTGAGCTGCGACCGCATATATTCAAGATCAGTGAGCTTGTTCTCGTAATCCAGGCAACGCTGATAAACATCCAGGCCGCTTTCAATATAGTTCTTCCTTACGCCTTCACCGTTTCTATTGATAAGCGCTTCCGGGGATTCCGCGCCAGACAGATAGCTGTTCTTCTTTTCCTTAATAATCGCCTGTGCCTGATCGGACGCGCCGCTGTATCCTTCCAGCCGCGCAGATTCTCTGGCAGTAAAGCTGTCCCCAAAGGAATCAACCGTATCATTCACATACTGATCAGAATCCTTCTGGGCCTGGGAAGCAGATGACGCGCTCTCAGCGGCAACGATATCGCGGTCATAGGCGCCTTCGCCATAAACGCTGTCATACGCGGTACGCATTTCGGATTTATCGTACCGTTCAAGAGCGGTGTTATATTCTCTCTGATCTTCCTTCTCAACAGTTTCAAGGGGAAGCTTTTCAATCTCGGATTCCGCGCCAGGCTCCGCGTTGGGCAGCTGTTCAATGCGCTGTTTCCTGATAATATCAGTGGCTTCCTTCTGGATCTGATCCTTCGTCTTTTTGATTCCGGGTTCAGTTCCGGAAGCAGGTGAAAGCGTACCGTTCGCAATATCGGAAGCCGTCCCGAATTCGCCGGTCTTGTTGATCTTGTCATGGATATACTGAAGCAGTTTCTTCTTATTATAATCAACCGCTCCTGTCAGTTCGACAAGCTTGCTTCCATTCTCGATGGATTCGTCCATCGCCGCCAGCGTTTTATATTCGCTGGTGCCAAGAAGGCGATCAATGTTCTTGATGATCGTATCCTCTGACATGTTACGATCGATATATCGATCCACCTTTGCATAAATATTTTCGCGCTCTGCCTGGGCCTGCTGGGTGGTTTTCCATGCGGCTTCTGCCTTCTGGAAATTCTTCACGGCCGTCTCATCATTCGGATCGATGGTTGCCCGCAGTTTGTCAATGGTATCCTGATCGAATGAATACACACCGAAATAAAGCCCAACATCGGGGTCGAGCGTCATGCCAACCTCGTAGGGGCTGTAAGTGCTTTTATCATTCCAATTCAGTTTTGCCGCAATGTCAGGCCGGTCTTCCCATACGCGGCCTTCACCCAGGGCGCTCATCGCCATGTTATAGGTATTGTTGTCGTAGTCAATACCATTCCGGGCAGCCCAGATCCAGCCGCGCATATCATCTTCAGTGAAGTTGATCGCGTCATTGAATTCAGTGAGCTTGCCCTGGTTCTTTCCTTCAGCAGCCGCTGCCAGCGTAGGATACTTCTTCCAATCAATACCGTTGATGATATCGTCATCCGTAGCATTGCTTCCCGGATTATTCGCCTTGTAGGCAAGCTCCTGCTGGAGAGCAGCCACTTCCTGCTGGGCCTTCTTCGTGTCCTTGTCGGAATGCCTGTACTGATACAGATTGTAGGCAACGATCTGTGCGTCCGTTGCTTTCTTTGTGGGGGACAGCGGGGAATTGGATGTGCTTCCGTACCGCAGGTCCTTCTGCCATTCCTGATTCTTTGCGTACCATTCATCGGTCAGCGTGTTCGTATCAATACCGTAGGATTGAAGAATGCTGACAGCCTGATTGGTCGGACGGCTGTAAGGGTTATAATACTTGGACCCCTGCGTCTGCTGCTCCTTCATGAAACCGGAAGCGATCTTCTGAGCGCCCAAAGGATCAGTGCGGTTAACCTTGTAAATCTGTCCCCATACTTCGCTGGCCGTAGGCTCATCGCCCTTGTACCAGCTGTTGTTCGATTTATACAGGGAAGCAACATTCTGTTGGTAAGGTGTCTTCGTGTTTTGCCTGGGAGTCGTTGTTGTAGTAGGCTGCTGATTCTGCTGGCCAGGCTTAACAATGGGTTTCTTGGCCTGTTGCTTGTTCTTCTCTTCGTCTTCTTTTTTCTTGTTCCCATAGATGAAAGGCATGGCAATACCCCCATTTTACTTTGTATAACCATATACGGTCTGACCGGCAGCGCCGGGATATGTGGGCCGTTTATTTCTGTTCTCAATATCCTCGCGCCAATCGTAGGGTTCTTCTTCCCCCGGGTTCTCCCCGGGGTTATTAGGGTTTCTGCTGCCGTTGCTTCCTCCCCCGCCGGAAGAATTCTTCTTCTTCATGGCGTTGTAATCAGCGCGGCTGATCCCCAGAGCTTCAAGCAGGGAATCGGAAACCTTCCCGCCGTTCTGCGCAGCCGCAGACAGGATCGTGGCCAGCAAAGTCTTCGTGTCACTCTGCTTCTGATAATCCATCTGTTCGGCGAACTGTGATTTCTGAATATCTGTGGATTCACGCCACTGCGCATCCGAAACCGCATCCCGGCTGACAGTATGTTCATAATCCCTGTCCGCGTTCGCCTGCGACTGCTGGCGCTGCTTCACGCTTTCGTTCAGGTTCTGGATATTGAACTCGTTGGAAAGGTTCTGCTCCGCGACCTTCAGCTGCATCTCCGCGTTGTACCGGGCGTTCTCCAGTGCTTCCTTGTCCAGCTCGTTCACGCCCTGTGCGTAGGCGGCGTTCATCGCGTTGTAGATATCATTGGAAGCGTTGATCTTCGCCTTGTCATAGTTCGCAAGCACCTGCTGGTTGTAGGAGGATCTACCCATGCCCCGGTTCAGCGCCTGCATATCGGCGGCAACCTTCGCCCTGTCATACTGTTCATTGCTCTGCTGGGCCTGCCGGTCATAGGTGTACTTCAGGCTTTCCATCAGCCGGTCCTTTGCTTCCTGGCTGGCTTCGGCGGTGACAGGTGTCCATGTCAGGTTCGTCCGGAGCCGGTTGATCGTATCCTGATCGAGACCGGTCACCTTGGACGCGATGGCCGCCGTTGAATCAGACGCGCTGTTCCCGGAACCGGAACCGGTCAGCGAACCGATTGGTGTCAGGTTGGAAGAGGCTTCCACCTTCCCGGATACCGTACTGTTCGTGTTCTGCGCGTTGATCGTTCCCGGCTCAAGCGGTTTCCCGCCGTTGTCGGAAAGCGTATAAGTCGCAATCTGCTGCTGTTTGTTCTCCGTTTTATTCCCTGTCGCGGACGAACCGGGAGTTGAACCGACAGCCGTATGTGTCTGCGGCGTAACGTTGGCGTTCAGCGCGTTTTGAATCTTTTTTGTCGTGGTTTTCTTCGCCATGTTAAGACCTCCTTATCCGACTTCTTTCTCTATCTCAGCGTGGTCGTACATTGCCGCCAGGGCTTGCGCCTGTGACTCGGACAGATGGCTTACGATCACGGTGTAATACTGCATCTTTGTATCCTGCTCCAGCGCCGCCCAAGTCTTCGCGCCGACAATCCCGTCAGCGGTCAGGCCGTTGTCCTTCTGGAACTTTTTCACGGCGGCTTCCGTTGCCTTGCCGAAATCGCCGTCAACACCGTAGCTGCCAAGGTCATATCCCTTGTTCGCAAGCTTCGTCTGAAGAAGCGTGACATACTCGCCCTTGCTTCCCTTCTTCAGTGTGGGAAGCGTACTGCCTGTCGCGGGAGCCGGAGCAGGAGCCTGTTCCTTTGCTTCCTCTGAATAGGAAACATCCTTCAGTTCCCCGTAGTATGTCCACTTCCCGGCGCTCAGGTTGCTTGTGCATACCCCTGCCTGGGTACCGCTTGCTTCAATGCACTTCCCGCCGCCGACATACAGGCCGATATGTCCGTGCTTTTTCTCATCGCCGGTGAACACCGCCGTGCCGGGAAGGATCGTTTTCTTCAGGCTGTCCGTCAGCTTGCCCTTCTTCGTGCAGTACCTGTCATAGATCGAATTCGATCCGTGGTAGATCGAACCGCCCAGCTGCTTAAACGCCCATACAAAAAGGCCGGAGCAGTCAGCAACGTAATGGCCGATCCACTTGCTTCCATACACCGCCGCGTTGTAGTAGTTGTCGCTCTTCGCTTCGCTGTTCTTCTGCCAGGATGATCCGTACTTGCTGACCATGTAGTCAACCTTCTGTTTCTGCTTCGCCTGCGTCCACTGCACACCGGCTGTTCCCCAGACATATCCATACTTATTATCCAGGGCATATCGGAATTTCTCTATCAGCGCATTAGCATTAATCATACTGCCACCTCCGCATAACGCCATGTGTATCCGTGAGAGTGTTTATGTTTGCTTTTGCAACACTTTGAAATGCTTCTGCTATCGCATCCTACTTTTCTCGCTGCTTCATTGGCAGAGCGGAACCAGAATTCAGATCCGTTCTTTTCTCCGATAACAGGAATACAATTTGGAAAATTCGGCATTCTTCCACGATCCATGGCATACAGGACATTGTCTTCCTGAGTTGTCCATTCAAGATTGCTTGCCTTGTTATTCTGATTATTGCAATCAAGATGATTAACAACATCGCACCCTTCCGGATGTTCGCAGAAAGCATCAGCAACTAACCGATGGATGTATAAGTCAATTCTTCCACCTTTGACAGAAACATGAATCCTGTGATATCCCGTCCTCGTTTTCCTCGGTTTCAAAACTTGACCCGTATTAACATTCCTGACATGGCCAAGGTCACTGACTTCATACCTTCCGCAACATTCAGGGATCGGTTTCCATCGTTCCATGCCGTCATCTCCTTATTAAAAAAGCGCTCCGAATTACTTCGGAGCCTGCGTTTATATTCTTCGTTAAAATGCGTTTTAAGCCATGTGTTCCTGCCGTATGTAAATTTAATCGTCCGCACGGCTGAAACGCGTTTTCAGGGGCGTACTGTGATAATGAAGGGCATATACTGTTTGATATGAAAGAAGGCCCGCTGGCAGAAAACCAACGGGCCGTGTGTCATTCCTGTTCTTCCGGTTCTTCATCCTGCTCATCCTCTTCAGGCAGGAGGATGGTCGAAGCGCCCGCCGCGTCCACAAGGCCCTCGCCGATGATGTAGGCGATCACCGCCGCACCGGCCATGATCAGCGCGGTTACCTGTACCGCGACTTCCTGCGTCCCGCCGAAGACGATGATCAGATTCGTTGCCAGGGCGCATACAGCCGCCCAGAATTTCCGGCTCGTCAGTTTCTTTTTCCAGTCAATCATATTCATTCTCCTTATCCCGCGTGAAGGTCGTTCATCTTGGTTTCCAAAACGATCACGCGTCCTTCAAGGTTGTTGTGCTTTCCGACTTTGTCTTCAAGCTGTTTCAGTCTGTAATCCATCAGGGCGGTCTGTTTCCTGTTGCTCAGATAGGTGCCGATCAGGGCGCAGATAGCCGTCACAACGGATGCGGCAAATGCCCACCATTCCATACCGATCACCTTCCTTTGCCCGTCTTCTTTCTCAGGGCCTGCTCAAGGAGCTTCCTTGTGTCGCTGTTGCTCCCGGCGTTTTCAGTCTGGTTGCCTTTGCTCCCACGGACAATACCGGAATTGCTGATATCCTGCGAAATAGCAGATGCCTGCTGTTTCCTGCGCCTCGCGGTGATTCCCTTCTGTCCGACCTGTTTCCGCTTTTCATTGCCGGTCAGATACGCGTTATACCACTTTGCCATCAGGTCTCAGCCTCCTCTTCGTCATCCTCGACAATCTCTTCCACCGCAAGCTCCGGCGTGTCACCGGAATCGTCAACCGTGATCGCGTAGGAAGTGACCGCGTCATCTTCGCCCGCCTTCAGGATCAGCGTCTGGTCGTTCAGGAAGTACTTCTCGATCTCTGCCTGTGTCCTGGCCGCCGCGTTGTCGTTCGCGATGCCGACCGCGTCCATCATCAGCATGACCGCTTCAGCCAGCGGCTGGTTCAGCCGTCCCCAGCAGTGGGTGTCCTTCGGCGTGGAACCGGGAATTTCCGGATACTGGAGGTAATAGACCACATTGTCATACACAACGACATCCCCCGGACTGTAGCTTGTGTCCGCTGAGTAGTTTCCCTTCAGTTTCATAGAACCATCTCCTTGTTATTATGCATTCTTTTTGTAAAGCACAAATACTTTAAGTGTTGTCACACCAGAAAACGAACCTCTATCTTCCGTTAATGCTATTTCATAATGAATTTTGTTGCTTGAAAGATACAGCCTGTTGAGACACATAAAATGATGTATATCTTTAAAGTTGGGAATCGGAGTAAATTCGCATTTCCATCCGACAATGGCAATGGGCGTATGTCCTGTTAAAGATACAGAGTAATTACCTTCCGCAACAGGTATATCGTATGAAGTTTTATCCCATGAAATAGATGATATGGTTTGCTCAACGACAGTCATAGAACTGTTGACATCAGCCGCGCTTGTTGCGCCGATGTTTGTCCTTGCCTGTGTCTTCTGACTTGAAGTAAGAGACTGAGACGCGCTGTATTTCACACAGTTATTCACAGCCGCATCAAGGATATCCATATTGTCATTGATATCCCCGATGTCAGCCGTGTCAGTCCCGGCTGGCTTCTTCAGGTTCAGGTTGGTTGTATATGTAGCCATGGCGTACCTCCTTGTTAAATCGAAGTGTTCACATATCCGGACCATACAAAGTATTCAACTGTAATGCTGGATATCGAACCGGGTGTCCCTACAATATAAATCTTCGTACCGTCTGATCCTTTCACAATCGTGTACGCGACCTTGTTCGCGAAACCGACCCATCCGCGAATATTCATGGACACAATATAATCGGAGTTCGACAACTCCAGACCTGTGTATGAATCAATTTGAAGATACCCGTCAGACGGAACTGTTTTATTGGTGTATGTAACAGTCTTTCTCCTGAGATACCCATGAAGGTTTGATGTCGGAATGCCGAAATTGTCAATCAAAGAAACAACGTTTTCATTCGTTTCCTTCAGGTCGTTATCCGTCTTCTCCGTGATCTGATACAGCTGTGTCAGTATCCGCTCCAGCTGCATGATCAGCGCCTTCGCCTGTCCTTCCCATCCCTGCGGAACACGGAGTGCTTCATGCTGGCGTTTTGTCTCAGCCATCTAATCACCTCAGTCCGGATCGGTCTCGACAATCAGGTGAAGCCCGCCAACAATGCGCCATGGCGCGGTCACACCTTCTGCCGTCTCAAGGATCAGCCTGAACTTCCTTCCGGCACCGCCGAAGTGCAGGCGCTTCACCTTATGCTCCTTCGGCACCGCAAGCTGTTCTTCCGTCAGCGGGTTACAGGTATAGGTCTTCGTTTTCCGCTTCTTCTCCGTCTGCATCGTGATCGTGAACTCCACCGCAGTGTCCTTCACTTCAGGCAGGAAGTAAAAATCGAACCCGCCCTTCTGGATGCTCTTGTATCCGAAGTCCATCCACGGACTGACCCACTTTGTCGCGGAACCGCTGGCCCTGCCTGTCACCCATGCGTTGTGGTGAATCCGCAGGATCTTGCCGGGAAGCGAACTGCTTGTCGCGAACAGTTCATCGTTCGCCGGAAGGAACGCTTCGATCTTCATGTCCGGGTAGAACAGGATGCTTCCCTCTTCCATGTCGTACACCAGCATTGCGTTGTTCACCGCGCTGTCCCCTGTGGGGAACGCAAGGTAGTACCGCCGCTCAAACAGCACTGCGCACATCTGGTCCATGGCATCCCTGTTCACCGTTCGCCAGATCTTCTCCACGGAATCCTTCATATAGGAAGTCGTGTTCATGCCGTCATAGACGCACACGCCGTCCCTGTCCGTCATGAAAACCCGCTCACCGTCCACGGCAATCGTGTCCCTGTACGGGGTGCCTCGTCCGTATTGCTCATGGAAGGTGTACTCGCCTGGGTTGTATCCCATGACCCGCCAGATCTTGTCCTTCTTGAAGGCCAGCAGCTGATCGCCGAAGCGCCGAAGCGCGAAGAACTTATCGCCGTCAAAGCTCGGCTGGTATACATCCCCGGACCCTTCCTCCGGCTGTTCGTCTGTGTCTGCCGGTCTCCAGTTTGTCGGATCATATGGCCGGGAATACACAAGCCTGTCAGGCTCGTCAGTCTCACCGGCTCCGAAGATCCGTTCACCGAATCGCTCGATCACCGCGAAGTTCTGTCTCGGTTTATCCGGATCGTCAGGGTCAACGCTGTTGTCAATGATTTCGGATGTCCACAGCGGACTCCTGACATCGTTCCATGTGCCGTTCTCTCCTGCGTTCGCAAAACCGTCCCAGTCAACGTATGCACTCTTGGCGGCATTCCATGTGTTCGGTTTGTCCGGCGGTAGCACCATGATCATGCCGTCAAGCTCATTGCTCATCAGCAGGACATCAACGGTCGTATCAAGCTCATCGTCACTGTCCGTATCGATCTCCTGCTCATAGGTCACCCAGCTCCACCGGCTGCTCTGGAATGCATCCACGCCGGTAGGAAGAACGATCTCCGTCCATTCCGATTCGTCCGACAGTCCTGCCTGCTTCTGATAGAGTTTCCCGCCTGCGGAGCAGACATACCAGACATTGCTCCCCGGACCGTCATACCATCTCCGCGCAAGGTAGGCGAATGTCTCCACACGCGGACAGTCCTCCGGATCATTGGTCGGCCCGGTCATCACATCGTATGCCGCCTGCGGCTGGAGGATGCCGTGGATGGTCTCCACGTTCTCCGCTTCAGCCGCGAACCGGATGTCCGGGTTCATCATCTCGTCAGCCTGGTTCAGTCCACGGAATTCTCTCAGCCAGACATCAGCGTCATAGGCATGGAGACTGAAATATGCCATGGCCCCTCACCTCACTTCGGAATATTGATAATGAACTTATACTTCTTCTGTGCGCCGGTCGTTTCGTCAATGCCCGCCTTCCCGCCGCCGTCAGCCAGCTTCGACAGCAGTTCCATGAAGTGCTGCCAGTAGGCGCGGCCTCTCTGCTGTTTCTGCGGGTTGCCGTTCCGGTAGATCAGCCATGTTGCCCAGTCGGCAATGTAGCGGTGAATCCACTCCGGAAGGTTCGGCTCATCCGTGCCGTTCTCCAGCGCGGGATAATCCGTGGACGGAACGTGCTGGCTGTCCCACACGACAGCGATCCGGTCGTAGCCTTCATTGATGTAGTCATCGATATGCGGCGTGTAGTCACCCAGGTCATCCGCGTCATTGTTCGTCTGGAACATTACCTGTTCCTGGATCTCCGACAGGGTCATGCTGTTTCACCTCACAGTTTCGGATACCTTTCCTTCAGCGCGATGAATACCGGAACGGGAACCTCCACCGGTTCCCCGCGCAGGACATAGTAGGTATGATCCTTCTCTTCGTTCGCGATGGTAACGTGTTCGTACTGATCGACCTTGATCCCGGCAGAACCGGAGTCCTCCAGTGCGGGAAGGAACACGGTCACCATCGGTCCCTTGTAGCCTTCCTCCTTCGGAGCGGCGTGGATGGTCAGTCCGTCATCAAAGATTTCCTCGTTCAGTTCTTTCTTGGTCGCAGCCATGTTCAGGCTCCTTTCTTTTTATCTATGAAAAACAGGATCGCTCCTGCAATCCAACCATAAAAAAGCGGCAGTTTTGATCGGATCTGCCAACCGCTTGTTCGTGTTTATTATTTCCTTTAAAGCCGAACCTTACTGCTCTTCCGGTTCGACTTCCGGTTCTGGAGCAGGGGGAGTCATGTCGGGGAAAGCACCGAAAGATTCAGCCATGACCGTCCTGCCGTTCGCCATCTCAAGCGTGACCGTCCACATCGCACGGGTGTCGGATGCGTAGTTTGCAGACAGACGGTTGAAGTATTCAGACTTCGCCATCTGCAAGGCTTTCGCTTCGTCACCATTAGGATTGCCATCAGAAGCAGGATAAGAACGGGAATCAAAGTTCTTTGGGTAACCGGATACCACAGAGAAAAGTCCCTGCGGATTCTGTTCAGAAGTGACCACCTGTGTTGCGTTGACGATGAAGATGTTCCGTGCCATGATTGTTTACCTCTCTTTCTTATGAATCATATCCTGCTTCAAAATCAGCAGATCCAATAGATGGATTAAATGTGTGATTGACCGTATCGTAGAATCCTGCCTTGTTGTCTGATCTGCGATAGCATGGTACATAGTTGCGAATCAGTACATTGTTTGACCACATCTTGATGTACCAAAACTTGCCGATGTGATTTGCAACACCTGCCGATGTAGGGGAAGTTGTTCCGAAGTATACGTTTTCATCATTCATCGGATTTGTGCTTGATGATGATCCGGACTCTTCATTGATTGTTATCGTTCCGTATCGAATGTCAAAGTGCATCTTTTTATCAGCACAAGTAACACCAGAACCAAATGGATGAATAGTTGAATTGACTCCGGTTCCTGCGTATGTCAACCAATATGTGCAATTTTGGTCTGATGATGACGTGTTTCGCATGATTACCCATCTCTGTTTTCCAGAAACGGATAATTGACCTAACATTCCGTAATAAGAACCCCAAGAAGATGCCGTTCCTTTGCTGACCATCCAATCAAATTCAATCCGTAATGAAGTATCATCACCCTTTACACCGGAATCAATTTTTGCGTTATGACCTATGGTTTGCAGGTAATCGCACTTCACATACTCCGGTGGAATAAACCCATCCTGTGCTTCAATAATCCCCCGTCTGATACTCATCACGTCCATGCCATCACCGTCCCAAACTCACCGTCAATGATATTAATCTCATACGTTGTATTGGCAACAAGCGAAGCAGAATTAAACCACGCAGGGAACTTGATGGAAGTGACTCCGGTTTTTGCGCTTGCAAGTGTAAGCACCGTAGGAGTTGATCCGCTTTCAAACAGAACATCAATGCAACCGGATGCAGGAGCAGTAATGGACAGGGTGGAACACTCACCGCAGATATATCTTGTATTTGCAACCCCTGTAATTGACGGTGTACTGCCACTAACAGATACAACAGGTGATATTTCTTTTACTGTTGCAAGTCTTGTTCCGCCTGTGCTGTCTGCGTTGCATCCGACATACACATTTCCTGCAAGCCTTGTATTTCCATCCCAATCCACTTTCAGCGCATTGGATCGTGCTTCAGACGATGTTCCGTTGCCGATAGCAAGAGCAGTATCGCAGTTTGACGGGAGCAGAATCCATTTACTGCTTGTAAAAGATGCGTCAGAGTTTGCGGTATTGCACTCATAGCCTTTATTATTGTATGTTACTCTATCACCTTTTGCGTAAGAAGTATTTGCCACCCATGCCGTATATGCAGTAGAACCGACATTTGAATTTCCCAATGCGGTCATATAATAACCATCAGCAAGTGTATCTTTGTTCTGTGCATGGGAACTGTTTCCTGATGCAACACTCCTCAAACCTTCAGCGTGACCCCAGTTTGCGGATGCACTTGTGTTTCCACCTTCGCTGTGTGCTCCCTGTGCGGATGCGGTTGTTCCATATCCTTCAGCATGTGCTTCGTTGCCACTCGCAACGGTGTTATAGTTTTGTGAAAGTGAATAATTCCCTGATGCTGTTGTCCCTGCACCTGTTGCAAGTGAATGTTCCCCGCTTGAGATACAATCATACCCAAGTGCTTTTGAGTATCTATTACTTACAACATTTCTCTCTCCGATTGCAAGACCACTAATTCCACTTATTTCATTAGTTACACCAATAGCAATTGCAAATTCATTTGTTATTTCATTTCCATATCCAACAGCCGTTGTTGCTCGCTTATTTTGTAATTCATTAACACCTATTGAAATACCATTAAATGCACTTGTTGTTAACTCTGCTTTTTCTATAGGTGAATATTCGTCACCATAAATTAATACATCTGGAAGTTTTGAACTTGTATAATTAATCTGCTCTACTTTAATCGTATATGTTCCTGCTGTTTGAGTCAAAACATCAATAGAATTATTATTGTTCAAATCTGACACAATAAAGAACGGTACGTTATCTGTTCCAGAAGGTACCCCACTTATGTCAGATATCCATAGGTTTAAGTTTCCAAGGTATTCGAATACTTTAAGCCCAGTACTTGATTTTTTATACCACAGCCTTTGCGGAAGAATATACTCTGTGCCGTTGAAAGTGACTCTGTATTTATATTCTTTATAGATTCTGCCTGTTACACTTGCCAACGCATGAGGACTTAACCAATCCTGATCCGATGCCGTTGTTACACTAAACTCACCACCGAATTTTGTGGTATATGATGTTGCTGTGATACCTGCATTGCCAAGCGCAGACTTGTCCACTTTCTGCGTTATTTGGCTCTTTAAATTCTCAACATCCGTCTCAATAGAAGCGTTTTCAGCTCCGGCCACAGCTTTCGCCAGAGCAATAATTTTGCCGGTGTCACTCATCGCCACCACCCGCCGGTTCCGTGCCGCCTACCTCGTACCACGCGGCACCATCTTCATCATAGAGATATACCTTGCCGGTATCGACTTCGATAAAAACGCTTCCGGTCGCAAACCCTGTCGGCTTGTCATCTAAACTGTTGCCATACGCCTCAACATAATGGATATCGTCCAGCTGCGGTTCCCGCTTCAGAATTCTAACAGCCATGAGTGTCATCTCCTTATTCTTTTTCGCATAATCGTGCCGGTAAGGATTTGCACCTCACATGGCTTCATTCCACGGCACATATAAAAGTGTGACCGCCTGATGCGTACAGGCGGCCACAGGAGGAGGAAAACAACGGGAGCATGTGGAGGTTCCATACTCCCAGGGTGCGTCTTAATCGCTGACGGCGTGTTCGATCCGGACAATGAAATCGTCCTGGAGAACCGCGCAGGCGAAATGCGGAACCTTCCAGGCAACCGTGCCGCGCTGGTTCAGCGGATCGGTGGAACCGGAGGAACCGACCGGATGCACGATGATCTGGATGTTCGGCTTGCCCTTGCCGCCCAGCTTGACCATGCCGAAGGCATTCTGGCCGTAGATCAGGGTGGCGTGGACATCGCAGCTGTTGCCGCCGCCGGTGGGTTTAATGTAGGTGTTATTGCCGGTAGTCCAGTTCGCGCCCTCAGACGCGGACGGATTCCAGCGGAACACAACCTTGGTCGTGTTCGCCGTGCCGGACGGATAGATGCGCTCGATGCACATCAGCGTGTTGTAGGTGGTACTGCGGTTCACATACACCAGTTTGCCGGTCAGCTCACGCGCCACATCCTCGGTCATGGTCTCGGCGATGGTCATCGTCCGGGTGGTCATGTCATAGGTGGCGGCGGCAGTCAGGTAACCCGTGGTGTCGTACAGATAACTCTGGGCACTGAACACCTTGCCGTTGTCAACCTCAAAGAACTTGACATTGTACACGGTACCCAGTTCGTACTTCTGTACGCGCCGGTCGTTCTGGTACTGCGCGACATTGATCCAGTGGGAATCCTGGCTGATGTCGTAGTAGGTGTCGTGGTCGATCTTCGCGTGGAAGAAACCATCGGCGAAAGGCTGTGCGCCCTTCTTCTTCAGGTTGCGGACCGCCTTCTTGATCAGCGCGTAGGAGATCTTGTCGGTGGAAGCAACGGAAGCGCGGGCAGTCACGGCACCGGGGAACATTACGTTCAGACCGGCGCAGATGGCATCGCGGCCGACCGTGTCGATGGACAGCTGGGCCTGACGGTTCAGCCGGTCGGACATCGCCTGGGTCTTGCTATCCACATGGAACAGATCCAGTTCATCGGTGAATTCCATGTAGCCGCCGTAAGGCTTGGTCATCACGGTGAACGCGGTCTCGGTCAGCTTCTGGCCGTCCGGGGTAACGCCTTCGTACAGGGGTTTGGTGATCGCGGGCAGTTCGGTGTAGCGGAAGAATTTAACGTGTTTGCCGTTGTTCTTCGGCTGCTCGATCATCTGCGCGTCATTCAGGTAGCCAAGGCTCGGCTGTACGTTTTCAAGCGCACGGCGCTGAAGGTAGGATTCCAGCAGGGTCGGCGCAATGCCGGAGTCATAAGAATAATTCGTATTCGCGGTAGGCATAGGTTTGCACTCTCCTTATCTTAAAGTAAAGCGCGCCCCCTCAGAGATTTTCTTTTCCATCCGTGCGAACTGTTCATCGCTCATGGACATGATTGAGTTGTTGTTCACACCGCTGGCTCCGTTGGGGGAGCGCATGGGTGACGGCGCCCGTCTGGATTTCGGCTGACTCATCATCTTGGCAACATCGTAGAAATCCATCTCGCCGTTCTTGATTGCGTCCTTGATGTCTTCATCCTGGTTCATCGCGTCAATGACATCGATCCCCATCTCATCGCGGATCGTGTCTGCCTGATGAGCCAGCATATCGATCCGGGTTGCCATCACCGGATCTTCCTTCGGAGCATACTGCCCCTGATCGTTCCGGGGTTGCTGCTGTACAGCCGGAGCCTGCGGGGTTACGCCCTGCTTGAGCTGAAGGTATTCCTTTGCGCGGTCAAGGGACTTGAACTCTCCCTGCCGCACCAGCTCCCTCGCTTCATCGTTCAGCATCTTCTCCCGGAGCGGTGCCATCTGCTTGTCGAACTCTGCCTGCTGTTGTGCAAGCGCAGCCGCCACAGCTTTGTTCACCGCTTTGCTGATTCGTTGTTTGATCCACCCAGGTTCAGTGGCCTGCTGTTCCTGCGGTTCGTCTTCGGCCTGCTCTTCCTCTTCCGATTCTTCTCCATCGTCAATGGAAGTCAGGTCTTCTTCTTCGGACTCGTCCTCTTCTTCGATGCCTTCAGGAAGCGTGTCGTCCGCTTCAGTATCGAAGTCTTCATTTTCGACCATGGTCTCGTCTTCGTACAAAGGAATTCTCCTTTCATCCGTCCGTGAAAACGCGGCGCGGAAGTGATTTATACAAAAACCGCCGTGAAAACGCGGCGGTCAATGCCATGTATTAACCCTTCTTCTTTTTCTTGTTCTTCTTCTTGCTGGAACTGCTTCCGGATTTCGTCTTCGCTTTCTTGTTGTTGTCTCCGGTGGAAGTGAACGCGGCCTGTATCTTCTGCGCTGAAGCCTCATGCTTCTTCGTTCCGCTCGTCTTCTTCAGCTTCGCTTCCTTCTTCTGCTTCTTCTTCATCGCGTCATACTGGTACTGCTGTTCCCGAATGCGCCTGCGGTATTCTTCATCGCTCTGCTTATCCCTGTTCGCGGCCTTGTCTCCCATCACGGCGCTCCGTTCGTTCGCCCGCTGGGACTGCGGCTTGATCGCTTCGATCTTCTTCTCATCGCTCATACCGGCGCGGGCAGGCGTTTTCTTCTCGCCCTTTCCCCGCTCGACAAGGTTGTTCGTGAACGGCTTCGTCTTCTTCAGGTCTTCCCCAAGCTCTTTGTTCCAGCCGCTGACCTTGATCTTGCGGTCGGCTTCCTCCGGGGTCTGGTCGATCACGTTCCGTTCCCGCTTCCTCGCGGTGACCGACTTCGGCTTCTCAAGCGCCTTCTGCAATTCCTGCCGGGAGGACTTCTCATCCATCAGCGCCCTGCGCTGGGAATTCTCATTCCTGTTGGCAGGCGTTGTTTGCTTGCTGCGTGTAATCTTGTTCACATTCTTGCTTCCAACATTATCAGCACGCAACGCATTACGGTTATATCCTGTCTGCACATCCCGGTTTACAAGCCTATCACTGATCACATCGCGGCGCTGGGCAGTAAGCTTCTGTGCCTTCTTGACCGGCTTTTCAATGGCGGCTTCGCTCTTCCGGTTCCTCGTCAGCTGTTCGTTGCGCTTGTCCTTCATCCAGCTGTCAACGCCCCGCTGCTGCGGCGTGGTATCGATAGGCGTACCGTAACCCTGATTCTGCCGCTTCGCATTCTGAAGGCGCTGCATGTTCCGGTCAATCGCCTGCTTCTTTCTCGCTTGGTTCGCTCTTGCAGCGATATCCCGGTCCATCGCGGATTTCTGTACCGTTTTCGTTTGACCCGCGCCCAGGGCTTTCTTCAGATCTTCAACGGTCTTCTTCTTACGTGTGCCGCCGGTCCCGGCTGTTCTTTCGTAAGCCATTGTCCTTCTCTCCTTTTAAGTTGGTAAGGCGGCCCCTGTCGGAACACCGCTCATGTTCACCGCGCCGTTCACAATCGGATTCTCTTTGTCAAGGCCCTGCGGCTGCGGCATCCCTTCCGGGCCTGCCTGGTTCGGCGGGATCTGTGAACCGCTGTTCCTTGCGCTGATCTGAGACAGCGCATTCGCTGTCTTGTTGACCCTGTTCTTCAGACCTTCGTTCTCGGCCTGCATCTGCTCCATCTGCTGGCCCATCTGTTCCAGCTGCTGCTGAAGCGCCTGCATCTGTTCCTGATAGTGTTCGTTCGCCCGGATGACCGGCAGGATCTTGTCCTTGCCGTCAAGGTTCAGGATATTGAACAGCGAACTCAGCGGGAAGAACTGCTGGGCCTGCGCGGACATCGTGTAGGCTTCCATGAACATCTGATTCTGGTTCGCGATCCGCTGTGGATCACGGCTGGAGACCTCGATCTGCACGGTGTATGGCGGCGGGTTCACCGCGCCCTTCGACTTTTTGCCGAAGAGCTTCTCGGTGTCCACCTTCACCGCCGTCTTCCGTCCGGTGATCATGACCACCCGCTTGTCATCGTAGAACTGCGACATCAGCCAGACGATCTGCTCAACGATCTGCTTGAAGCCGTACTTCAGCTGCTCGGTCCGCATGGAAGCGACCTTGCCGCCCGCCTGGATCAGGCTGTTGATCGCCTTGCCGGATACGATGCCGCCCGTGGTCTCGCCGCGTGTAAACTGGTTCGCGCCGGAATCCTGCTTCAGGTCTGTCTGCATCTGAAGCATGGCCTGGTTGATCATGTTGTTGAACGGCTGGTTCTGCAACCACTGAAGGTTGTCAGGCGTGATGTTATCGCCCTCGATCACATCGTTCTCCCAGTCCGTCAGCGCTTCCTTGTCGATCCCGGAACCGCGCCGCACAAGCAGCCGCCCCTTGGAACTCATCCGGAGGTTCATGTCAACGTAGCTCTGATACCGGTTGATGTACCGCATCATCGGTGTCAGTTCCCGGACAAGGCCGTCACCGGCAAGGCTGCCTTCAATGTGATCGTGGACATCCACAACGAAGGGATACATCCCGTGGTTGTAGACATTCCGCTTCACTTCCAGCAGGGCGTTCCCGGCAGCCAGCGCGACATTGACCGTGTACCGGCGTTTCTTCGCGTCATACTCCCGCCACCAGTACTCGATCATCAGCGCCCGCTTTTCATCGCTGGCGTGTTCCGCGTCCTCCTGCCCGTCCGTCATGCCGACATTGTTGTGGGTGCCGTTGTCGCATCCGACATACTTCCCGGCATCAGGGTAGTGTTCGCGGTACCAGCTCTGCGGCCGCCAGCTCACCTTCATGACCGCACGGCAGTCCTGGATGTTCTCCGCAGTGGGGTCCCACAGGAAGGCTTCTATCGGCCAGCGGATCAGCGCGACCTCGCCCCTGCCGTAGTTCATGTCCTCGTCCCAGGCGATCTGCGTCACCGCCGTGCCGGGACCGTAGAAGTCCTCGCACCGCCGGTAGTGCATCTGTTCAAAGTCGTTGGCGCAGTACACAACGTAATGCACCATGTCCTGAAGGTCATCGGCGGCTTCCTGCATCTCTGCCGTCTCAGGCATCAGCTTCGCTTCCGGCATCGAGAGCATCTGGTCTGCCACCACGTTGTTGATGGTGGACTTCAGCGTCTGAAGCTGAAGCGTCTTCTTGCCGTTCTTCAGCACGGAAACAGGATCGTCCTGACCGGGGTCCTCCATGTGCAGGATCTTCCGTGCTTCCTTCGCGCTGTCGTGGTACGGACGGTTCATCTGCTCAAAGATGTCCAGCCGGTCATAAATGGTTTCCAGCAGATCCTGGTCTTCTTCGCTTAACGGCTGATCGTCAAGAATGAATTCTTCCTGAAGCTCTCTTTCTTTCTCAGTCATATCATCACCTCAAAAAAGCGGGCGGGCAAAAAACAAAAAAAGAGGCAGGAGCGTTCACCTCTTTCGTTTTTATTTTTCGCACGTTGGCCCGCCGCGCTTCCTCAATCGTCAAACGGGGAATACGGCCTGTACACCTTCGGCGGCCTGCTCACAGGCGTGACCGGATGGTCCATGAAGAAATACCGCGTAGCGTCATAGTCGTGGTCTTCCGCGTCTGAATCCACATCCTCCGGTTTCTTCTGTGAATACGGCAGGGTCGGCACCGTGCGTATCCAGTTCGTACAGGTATTGAACACATACATCATCGGCTTGCCGTTCTCATCGAACCGCATCCGCTCATGGACCTGCATCTTGCCGGGAAGGCGGGCGTGATCGCCCTTGTTGAAGACAACGCCCTGCCTGCGTCCCATGTAGCCAGGTGCCATCTGGTCGGCAACGCTGTCACCCCTGCTCTTGTCGAAGATGGCAGGATCAGCCACACGCAGGATGTTCAGGTTGTCCTTCCGTTCGTCTTCCTCCCGCTCAAGGATGCCGTCAGCGATCTGCACCGGTGTCAGTTCCATGCCGACATTCGCCTGCCGCGCTTTCACACCCGGCCACTCGCGGTAAAGGTACGCCCTTCCCTGAAAGTCCATCGCCCACCACTGGCAGGCAAACGGTTTGCTGTAGCCGTGGTCAAAGGCAAAGAACCTCGGCCAGTCAAGCGGAATCTTGAACGGCGCGATAACGTGCGTCCACATCCGGTCGGTGTAGTGTTCCGGATCGTTCCTGAACTCCTTGAACACCTGTCCTTCAAAGCTGTCCCAGTCTCCGTTCAAAAGCGCCTTCCGAAGCGCTTCCGGTTTCTGCTCCAGCTCGAATATGTAATCGTCAGTGATGAACGGATTCTCCATCGCCAGCGCGGGTATGTACTGTGTTCTGATCTTCTTTGACTTGTGCAGGGTCTCACTGAAAATCTCCTGCTCCTGGATGGACATATACGGTCCCGCATCCACGAACATCTTCTTGACCCATCCGTGACCGATGTTGCCGGGGTTGCTTGCAGACCGCACAATGGGAACCACACCAAGCGATTTCTTTGCGCGTAAGCGCGTCTTGATGAAATCATAGACCACCTGTTCAAAAGAAGTCAGCTCGTCAAAGTAAAGGAACTGGATTTCAATACCGCTGTACTTGAACCGGTCCGCTTCATTCTCGCAGTGCCGGAACAGAATCTTGCTCCCGTTCACAAGCCGGTATTCATGCCGCCCTGCGTTGTAGGTCGCAATCCCTTCCGGGTATGAAGCCTGCGCTTCCTTGATGTCCGTGTCCTCAAGCTCCTGATACGTTCTCCGGAAGATCGCCGCCGTTGTACCGGGATTCTTCAGACAACGAAAGAGCGCATCCATGATCAGAGCCTTCGTCTTCCCGCCACCGGCAGCACCACCGTAAAGAATCTCGTTCGCCTTCGATGCATGAAAAATTTTTTGTTTCGCCGTTGGTTGGTAGTTGATCACGATGGAGGGCATTCGCTCCCTCCTTTCAAAAAAATCCCCCACCTCATGGATGCTGGGGAGGTGAGGTTATACGCTCTACCGGAGCGGAGCCGCCGGAGTCCCAGTCACGTTCCGATCCCCCCGGTCCCGGCTGACCCACCCCCACCCCCAGGTCGGACCCTGGCCGGGGCGGCTGGCGGGGCGGGCCGCTCCATTATTTTCGGCAGGGGAAGGGGGATGGGGGGATAGGGTATTGGAGTAAACTATTCGTAAAACCGTAGATTCACGAATAGTATCTGATTGCCTTCTAAGCCTTATGGATCAATGGGTTCAGCCATTATTACCAGATTCTTCCAGAATGCTTCCTGCATAATCACTGCATATTCGACCCGTTTCGGACCGTTTATGCATTTTCATCAGGCGATCCAATGTCCGGCATTCCGGTCACCTGGACGGTCAGCGCCTTCTCTTCTGTTCCGATAACACCGATCCGTCCGGCCAACGTTATGACATCATTGGCAGCCTTGTTGGCTAACCATTCCGTACTGCTGTCTATCTGGTTCCTGATGCGGTTCGCTGCATTCGGAACACAGCGCCGAACAACAGCTTTCAACTCATCTTGCCAAATAGCATCAGCATCAGGCCGATGCCGCCAGCGATACATCTGCTGATATGCTTTGTTCTTTTCCTTTGGATCACAAGTTTCCGGGTCCAGATGGAATATTTCCCTCAGAATATCATCGGCTGGTTCTCCTCTGGCTTCCATCCGGATGAAGCTCTCAATCCGGGCCGTAATCGGACCTGTCGGCCTTGCCATCTGGTTCACTCTCCTTTGCCCCGGCAGGGGTCGGTCTCATGTTTATGTTTATGCGTCTCAATCCATTCCTGATTCCTGCTGATTGATAAAGCTGGAATAAAGAAAGATTGAGGAGTGGGAATAGATGTGGGATTAATTACCGTAATGGGGATACTATGTTTTCATATCCTGCGCACTGCTTTCTGCCTGTCTGGCTGTGATAATCGCCCTGGTTTTATGGCACGAAAAAAAGACCGCC
>Ga0310786_10001195_pt1 | contig 41731 bp, 77 predicted proteins | sample AusTroGonzalo_MG_FD_203881 | JGI IMG/M metagenome (GOLD analysis project Ga0310786, IMG submission 203881) | Bovine rumen microbial communities from tropical cattle in Woodstock, Queensland, Australia - Gonzalo_03 (v2) (version 2) | ecosystem: Host-associated > Mammals > Digestive system >...
GATATTCATAATTGTCTAAATTTAAAATTAAAGGAGATGATATAATTGGCAAGAAACAAATTAACAGATAAACAAAAAAAGAAAATAGTAGCTGATTATGTCCAAAATCAAAATTATTTAAAAACTGCTCAAATGAACGGAATAAAAGCAGAGAGCGTTAGAAGAATTGTTAAAGCCGATAAAGAGTTCGTGAAAAAAAGTGAACAGAAAAAACAAAATGATACAAAAGATATACTGGAATATATGGATACAATAAAAGAAAAACAAAAAAGAATTATAGATTTATCGTTAGAAGCTTTAGAAACTAAACTAGAAAAACCAGATAGATTTATAAACGTAAAAGATATTGCAACGGTTTATGGAGTTATATTTGATAAGGCTTTAAAATATAAAGAAATACAATATAAAGCAAAAGAAGAAAGTGAAGCAAAAAGACAAAACGGGGTTATAAGCGAACTTATAGGAGCATTAAATAAAGCAAAGGAAAATAAGAATGAGTAAAACATTAAATGAAATGTTAAATCCAAAGCAAATAGATTTTATGCTATATGATGATAGAAGAATAAACTTATTAACAGGAAGCGTAAGAAGTGGAAAAACTTATGTATCATTATTAAAATGGGCTGTATTTGTTGGAAGTATGCCAGAGAATTGTGAGTTCTTAATGACAGGTAAGACAATTACATCATTAAAAAGAAACTGTTTAGGATTATTACAAGATTTAGTTGGAGATAATTTCAAGTACAGTTTAAGTCAAAAGAGCGGAACGTTATTTGGTAAAAAGATATGGCTAGAGGGTGCAAATGATGATAGAGCAGAAAGTAAAATCAGAGGAATGACACTTGCTGGAGCTTATGTTGATGAATTAACACAAATACCAGAAGATTTTTACAGAATGCTATTATCAAGATTAAGTATGAAAAATGCAAAATTATATGCTACAACTAACCCAGATGCTCCCACGCATTGGGTAAAAGTAGATATAATAGACAATGAAGAAATAGACAAAAAGATATGGCACTTTACATTTGATGATAACGAGATATTAAGAAAAGAAAATCAAGAATATTTTGATAATTTAAAAAGAGAATATCAAAGTATGGGGGATGTATATTATCAAAGGTTCATACAACGGCATTTGGGTGCTTGCAGAGGGACTTATATACAAACAATTTGCAAACAATCCAGAAATGTTTATAAAAGATGAAGCAGTTGATGAATACGGAAATCCTATTAGATTTATGATAATATCAATAGGAATAGACTATGGAGCAACAGAAGGAGAAACAGAATTTAAGGCAACAGGAATAACGCAATACTTTAAAGAAGCTTGGACAATAGATGAGCTAAAGTTAGCAGGTTTACATACACCAGAAGATATGTATAAACAATTTATAGAGTTTTACAAAAGAGTTGTTGCAAAATATGGCAAAGTTACACATTGCTTTGCGGATTATGGAGCGCTTCGGGCAAGTATTGACTTATGGAATGAATAGATATTTACAACAAAACAATATACCTTTGAAAATAGAAGATTGCATAAAAGGACAAATAAATGACAGAATATTTTTAGACCAAATGTTATTTGCACAACATAGAAGATTTATTTTAAAAGATTGTAAATATTTAATAGAAGCATATAAACTAGCTGTATGGGACGACAAGCGCGAAGATACAAGACTTGATGACGGAACAACGCCAATTGATGATTTAGACGCAAGCGAATATTCAATGTTTCCATTTTATGATAAATTAATGCAAAATATTAGAGAAAAGTATACATAATTAGAAAATTTAGAAAAGTATTGATATAAAAGAGTTACAAAAAAACTAGTATTAAAAAAAGCCGGTAAAACACTTTTAAAAGATGACTTATGTAAACAAGGAGGGAAAAATGAAATTAGAAAAATTTTTACAAGATAATTACAATTATAATCCAGAAGTAAAAGACAATATAAAAACATATATAGAGCAGTGGAAATCTTGGTACAGAGGCAATGTGCGTAGTTTCCACAATTATTTTATATATAATGGACAAAGAAAAGTAAATAAAACAAGATTTACTTTAAATATGGCAAAAGAGATAAGCGAAGATTGGGCAGATATATTATGGAGTGAAAAATGTGAAATATCATTAAAAGATAAAAAATCACAAGAGCAATTTAATGAATTAATAGACAATTTAGATTTATACACTACAATAACACAATTAATAGAAAAATCTGGAGCATTGGGAACAGAAATGGTTGTTGTAAGTGCCTATGATATTATAAAAAACGAAGATAAAATGACGTTAGATGTAAGTAATGCAAAGACAAGAGTAAACATAGTTGATATTGATTGGATATTTCCATTAAGTTGGGATAATACAGGAATAACAGAGTGTGCATTTGGAAGTGTACAGTACATAAAAGGACAAAAGTATATAGTATTATCAGTACACAAATTAAATGAGCAAGGAAACTATGTAATATATAATCATTTATTTAGCGAAATAAACGGAAATTTAACAGAAGTATTAGGACAAGAAGGAACAGAAAATGAATTTGATACAAAGTCAAATATAAAATGGTTTTCTACATTTAAACCATTGTTAACAAACAATTTATTTGAAGATAGTCCATTTGGAATACCACATTATGCAAATGCAATAGATGTAATGAAAACAGTTGATATAGATTTTGATGCATTTAAAAATGAAGTAAAAGATGGCAGAAGAAGAACGTTTGCAAGAGCTGAAATGTTTAATTATGATAATGGAGAACAAAAACTTACATTTGACCCTAACGACACAGATATTTATATGCTACCTAAAGGAGCAACAAAAGATGATTTAATACAACAAGACCACGATGATTTAAGAGTAGACAAACAAATAGAAGCATTAAATACTTCACTTAATATTTTAGGAAATAAAGTAGGATTTGGAGAAAACCATTATCATTTTGACGGAACAAATTTAAGTACAGCAACAGCAGTAATATCAAGTAATAGTAAAATGGCAAGAAGAATGAAAAAATTACAAATAGGATATGAAAGTGCTATATATGATTTAGTAAAAGCAATATGTTATGTATCTACAACATTTGGAGCATATAACTTAAATACAGATGATATGGTAATACAATTTGATGATAGTATAATTGAGGACAAAGAAGCAGAAAGCAATCGTGCATTAAGAGAATTAAGTGCGGGTGTTATATCAGCAGTCGAATATCGTATGAGAATATTTGGAGAAAGTGATGAAATTGCAAAACAAGCAATAGCAGAAATAAATGCAAGTCAGCCAACAGTGGAACAAATAATGGCAAGTAATAATAATGACAATTATGCATTAATTAATCCTCTTACTATTAGTTCTACTCGTGAGAATGAAGAATAGGAGGTAATCCTATGTTAAGCCAAGAAGTAGAAGAAAGACTTGCTGAATATATCGTAAGTAGAATAGAAGAAACAAACACATATATATTACAAAAAATAGGCGAAACAATAAAAAAGATGAGTAAATTAAGCCCAAGTCAAGCTTATCAAGTTTCTCAAATATTAAAATATGGTGGCAGTTATGAAGAAATAGCAAAAGAGTTAGCAAAAGTAAGTGGAAAAAATGTACAAGATATTTACAAGATATTTAATGAAGTGGCAAAAGAAAACAAAGAATTTGCAAAAGAGTTTTACAAGTATAGAGGTGTAAATTATATTCCATATAGCAAAGATATAGCATTGCAAGAACAAGTAAATAGCATTGCTGATATAACTGCAAGAGAATATTTGAATATATCAAGAACAAGAGGAATAGGTTTTATGTTTGAAGATAAAGATGGAACAAGATATTTTAAAAATTTACAAGAAAGTTATTATGAGATAATAGACAGAGGAATACTTGCAATAAGTCAAGGCAAAGAAACATATCAAACAGAAATGCATAGAATAATGAGGCAATTGGGAAATAGCGGACTTGTGCAATACAAAAGTGGATATGCAAGAAGATTAGATAGTGCTGTTAGAATGAATTTATTAGATGGAATAAGGCAAGTAAGCAATGAAACAAGCAAAAGATTTGGCGAAGAATACGGAGCAGACGGAATAGAAATAAGTGTACACAGTAATCCTGCTCCAGACCATGCAGATATACAAGGTAGACAATTTAGTAATGAAGAATATGAAATATTAGAAAATGGTGGAATAGCAACAGACTATAAAGGAAGAAAATATGACGGGGCAGACAAAAGACATATAAGTGAATTAAATTGTTATCATAAAATATTTACAATAGTTTTAGGAGTAAGTGAACCACAATATACAGATGAGCAATTAAAGAAAATACAAAAGGATAATGAAAAAGGCTTTAAATTTGAAGGAAAGCATTATACAAATTATCAAGGAACACAATTACAAAGAAAATTAGAGCTTGAAATAAGAAAGACAAAGGACAAACAGATATTAGGAAGAACAAGCGGAGATAACGAGTATGCAATGCAACAAGAAAAGCGTATAAGAATATTAACAAGCAAATATAATGAATTATGTAATGTTAGTGGATTATTACCTAAAAAGCAAAGGATGAGCATTTCGGGATATAGGAGAATTAAAGTATGAAAGTTGCAATAGATAAAAATACTATTGACAAAATACAAGATTTAACAGAATTTGAATATATTTATGTATATGACAATGAGCCATTAGATTATTTGTTAAAATTAGGCATTATTTGCCAAAATAAAGCACTTATTGATGAGGTAGATATAAACTTAAGCCAATATAATATAAAATGTCTTAAAAAGGCAAATATTGACGACGAAGAATGGTATAAGTTGCCGCCTAAAAAAGATTATAAATTTGCTATAATAGTTCCTAGTTGTAACAATGACCACCGGTAATTATAATGGAAAAACATTTTTGCAAAATTGTATTGAAAGTGTATTAAGTCAAACATATATTAATTTTGAATTAATTATTGTAGATGATATGAGTACAGATATGTCAGTAGAAACAATAAATAATTATAAAGATGTTAGAATACATTTAATACAGAATAAAAGAAAAAGATACAATGGTGGAAGCAGAAATATTGGTATAGATTATGCAATTAATACTGACGCTGATTATATAATGTTTTTAGACAGTGATGATTGGTGGAAAGATAATACAGTATTAGAATATATTAATAAACACTTAAATAATCACGAAATGGCTATATTTGGTGGAGAATTTATATTTAATAATGGTAAAAGATATTCACACGCTAATAAATTTGATTGCTTTAGAGATATATTTGAATGTTCAAAAATATGGTGTACTGCATGGAGCAAAGTAATAAGAAAAGACAAAATAGTATATTTTTGTGAAGATACTTTAATGGAGGACAGAGTTTGGAGTTACAGACAAGCAGATAATATTGATTTTGACAAAGTATTGCATATAGATAAAATATGTTATATTTGGAATAGAATGAATAATACAAATAGTGTGAGCGAAGTTAAAGGTAATTTTTGGAATGCAAGTGCATATTGTCATATAGGACATCAATTACAGCTTTTAGAAACATTAAAACATCAAGAAATGAAAACCTTTTTAGAAAATAAAATAAAAGAATGTAAAAGAAAGGTAGAAAATGGAATATATGAACAATTTTAAAGTTTCTGTAATAATACCTGTATATAATCAACAAGAATTAATAATAAAAGCATTAGATAGTATTCCTGAAAGAGATGACATAGAAATAATAGTAATAGATGATGGAAGTATAGACAATACGTGGAAAGTTCTTGAAAGTAAATTAAGACGTAATATGATTTTAATTAAAAACAATAAAAATAAAGGAGTAGCCTATACAGTAAATAAAGGATATGATAATGCTCGTGGAAAATATATAGTATTATTAGGTAGTGATGATTATTTTTATACAGAAAACTTTGAAAAAGCAATTAATGAATTAGACGGAACGGACTTTATATTTTTTCAAACATCAAATAATTATGGAATGGTAGATTTAGATGGACACAATGAATGTGGCAGCTTTAAATTTATGCGTTCTGATTTTATAAAGGATTTTAGATATGATGAATTTAGGTTGGCTGGAGAAGATTATCATTTATGGAATAAAATGCTTGAAAAAAATCCTAGTATAAAATATTTGGATTTATTGGTTAAGCATTATAACTACCCAAGAGAAGGAAGTTTGAATTGGCAATTAAATAATGGTATAATTGATTTAGAAAGTGGATTAAAGAAATGAATATTGTAATATGTTGTACACAAAATTGGTATTGGTATTTAGCGGTAAATATATATGCTTTATTAAAAAATAATAAAGTTAATAAGATATATTTGTTTATAGAAGATGACAATATTTCATATATAAAAGATAAAAAAATACAATTTATAAATATTAATAATATACAACAACATATTAAAACAAATAGTCCGAATTATAATACAAAATATACTAGATTTAGTTTTATAAGGTGTTATTTAAGTAAAATACTAAAAGAAGATAAAATATTATATGTAGATGCAGATGCAATAGTTATAGATAATATACAAGAATTATGGGATATTAATTTAGATAATTATGCTATTGCGGGAGTAAAAGAACCAGGAGAATGGAGTAAACATCTTAATAAGCAAAATATGGACGATAAATACATTAATAGTGGTGTATTATTAATGAATTTAGATTATATAAGAAAAAACAAATTAGATGATAAAATGCTTGAGTTATTAAATACAAAACCTTATGAACTTCCAGACCAAGATATTATAAATGTTGTATGTGAAGATAAAATAAAATATATAAGTAATATATATAATTCAACAGAAACAACAGGAATGGTAAATAATGCTAAAATTATACATTACATAAGACAAAGAAAAGGCTGGATAAAAGAAAGTCCAAGAAGTGATATTTGGTTTAATTATCAAAATAAAATGTTTGAGGAAGGAGGAATGAATATGGTTAAATGCGAAGTAATAATGCCTTTTTATTTAGGAGATTTTTATAAATTGCATAATGTACAAAGAAAAGCATTAAATAAACAAGGCTTTTTATATGTTGGAGATATTTTTGAATGCGATGAAGAAATGGCAAAATATTTAACCACTACAAACAGTTATAATAAAGCTTATGTTAAAATAATTGGAGTTATTCCTGAAACAAAAAAAGAAGAAATAAATCCAATACAAGAAAAAACAAAAAGAACAACAAGAAAAAGAAAAACTCTTGCAAAAGAATAAAAAATATGTTATGATATCAGTGAGGTACTAATGGAAGAATTTAGATGTATAAGCTGTAAAAAATTATTATTTAAAGGTAAGTTTATTGGTACAGTGCAAATTATGTGTAACAGATGTAAAAAAATAGTAGAAATAGAATGCCAGTTACAAGAGCATCAATCTAATTAAAGATTGATGTTTTTTTGTTTATAATTTTATTTTATAAAAGGTTAACGTACCTTAAAAGCGGAATTTAAAGTCTAACTTATGACTATAAAAAAAGGAGAAAATGTTATGGAAGAAAATAACAAAGACATTGTTAAAAACAATGGAGAAACAGGAGATGTAAAACCTGAAAAAACATATACAGAGCAAGATATTCAAAATTCATTTAATGCTGGAGTAAAGAAAGCAAATAGTGATTGGCAAAAAGATGCAAAATACAAAGAATTTCTTGACTGGAAAAAAACAAATCAAAATGATAGTGAAAAAATAAACGAATTAACTAATACAAATACAAGTTTAACTAATGAAATAAAACAATTAAAAGCACAAATACAAGTCGATAATAGTAATTGTAAAAAGGAATTTAGTAAATTTGTTACAAGTGAAGTTATGAGTTTAGTAAATGACACTAATGATTTTGAGAGTGTTTTGAAGGATTATAAAAAGAATAATCCACAATATTTTGGAGAAACAGTTATAACAAAAACACAAACAGCTCCAAGCCTTAATAATGGTGGTACACAACCGCAAACAACATCAACAATTATGAATGACATTATTAGAGGAGCAAGAAATAATTAAAAATTAGGAGGTATTTAAAATGGCAGTTATTGCAAGAACAGATGTAGATAGTTTAATAGAGACACAAGTTGCTAATGAAATTTTTGAAGGAGTAACAAAGGAAAGTAAAGCATTAAGAATGTTTAGAAGATTACCTAACATGACAAGTGATAAAACAAAATTAAGAGTATTAGATTCATTACCAGTTGCTTATTTCGTAGACGAAACAACAAACAATGGTAGAAAAAATACAACTAAAATGGCATGGGACAAAAAATATATTAATGCAGCAGAATTAGCTGTTATAGTTCCTATAAAGGAAAATGTATTAAATGACACATCAATAGATATATGGGCAGAGGTTAGACCAAGAATAGTAGAAGCATTTGCTAAAAAGATAGACAATGCTATGTTCTTTGGTGTTGATAAGCCAACAGACTGGAGAGCTGGTTTAGTTCCATCTGTAATTACAGCAGGAGCAGAAGTAGATGAAACAGGAAGATTATATTCAGACATTAACGATGTTATGACAAAAGTAGAAGAAAGTGGATATGAAGTAAATGGTATTTTAGGTGGAGTTGGATTAAAAGGTAAATTTAGAATGATGACAGATACAACAGGACAACCACTAAATACAACTGAAATTGGTTCTGTAAGAAGAGAATTTATGGATAATGGTGTATGGAATAAAACAGTTTCAACATTAATTGCTGGAGATTTCTCACAAGCTGTATATGCAATCAGACAAGATGTAACATACAAAGTATTAGACCAAGCTGTAATCCAAGACACAGATGGTTCAATCTTATACAATCTAGCACAAGATGACATGGTTGCTTTACGTGTTGTTATGAGATTAGGATGGGAAATTCCAAACCCTGTAAATGCATTAAATGAAACAGCAACACGTTTCCCATTTGCTTCACTAAAACCTGCAGAAGTACCAAGTCTATAAAATAATAAGTAAAGGAGGCACTTTATAATGGAATTTACTAATCAATATCTAAATTATGAAGAATATATAGAATTAGGAGGTACATTAGAAGAAGTGCCTTTTAATGAATTAGAATTTGAATGTAGTAGAATAATAGATAGTAATACACAAAACAGACTAAAAAATGTAAATGAAATTCCAAAAGAAGTAAAAATGCTTGAATTTAAAATGATAGAAGATTTACAAAACTATTATATTTCTTTAAAAGAAGCTCAAAATGGTTTACAAAGTGAAAATACAGATGGATATTCAGTAACATATATTCCAAGCTCACAAATAGAACAATTAGTAAAAGGGAAAAAAGATGTTTTAGAAGATTTAATATCGAATTATCTTTTTGGAGTAATTGTTAATAACGAACATCTTATATATTGTGGGGTGTAAATTATGATAACAAACAAACAAATAACATATTATCATAAAACATTAAATGAAAATACAAAATTAGAGCAATGGACTAGGTATTTATTTACAAATGTGTGGGTATTTGGTGGAAAAGGCTCATCAGTAAATAAAGGATATGAAAATGCTAATGATGTTGATGTAAGAATACCTATGAAATATGTAAAAGATAAAAGTATTTTCAAAGTTGGAGATATAGTTGTAATAGGCAATTATCCGAATATATCTAAACAAAGTGAATTAGCAAATACTGAATTTTATAACATAAAAAGTATTAATATAAATGATTTTGGATACAATCCACATATACACTTGGGAGGCAAGTAATATGAAGATGAAACCTATAAGCACAATAAAAGCCAATCTAGGTATTGACGTCGGTGGAAAAGTACAAAGATTTTTTACAGATACTTGTTATAGGTATATGGACAAATATGTGCCAAAAGATACAGGAGCATTAAGAACTATTGTTAATAAGGGAGCAGATTATATTACTTATGAAAGTCCGTATGCACACGCTCAATATATTGGCTTTACGAAAGGAGTTGTAAGAAATTATACAACACCGGGAACAGGCTCATATTGGGATAAAAGAATGTGGAGTGTAGAAAAAGAGAAAGTAATAGAAGAAGTACAGAGGTATGTAAATGAAAATAGATAATTTAAGAATAACAAAATTAAGGGAATATTTATTTAATATAATTCAAGTTTTAAATGAACAATATGAACAAATTAATGTAAATTTCTTGAGTAATGATATCAATAATTATTCATTAGATAAAATGCCTATTGATACTAAAGACAGTCAATGGATAATTGGAGATATTTTACATAGAGAAGTATATTCATTTAGAAGTAGAATGAATTATAGTATTGATGTAGTTTCTAATATAGAAAATATAGGTTTTTATGAAACATTTGAAAAGATAATAAAAATGAATAATGAAAACAATATATTGCCAAGCATAAGTGGAATAGAAAGTATACAATGTTTAAATTGCGGTACTATGAATAATTCTACTACAAACACAGCAGAATTTGATATACAAATAGAAATAAAATATAGAGATATTGATAGTGAAATCTATCCGTCTTTATAATAAAAAAGGAGGAAAGAAAATGTCATTAGCAGTAATACCAGATAATATAGAAAAAATAAAAAGAAGTGAATTTATTTCATTTATTGATACAACACCAGCAAGCACAGCAACTTGGGTAACATTAGGTATAGGAATTGACGAGTATGCAGTTTCATATAATCCACAAGTAGATACAGAAAAATGGATTATAGAAGACAATGCAAGAAATGACCATACATCAAATCAAAAACAAGGAAGTGTAACTCAAAAATGTTATAAAAACGACCCTGAATTTGAATTTGTTGCAGCTGGTAGAGATGAATTAAATTATAGAACACACATATTAGATGTAGATACATGGAAAGGAACAAACGGAAGTTATCCTGCAAAAATGAGTGATGTTATAATAGCAGTTACAAGTTATTCAGGAGAACAAATAGAATATGATATTTATTATGATGGAGATGCAGTTGATGGAACAGTATCAATTACAGCAGGAGTTCCAACATTTACACCTAATGCAAGTTTATAATAAAATTTAACAAAGGCGAAGGCAGAATATATTTGCCTAGCCTTTTTTTCAAAATAAGGAGGAATTAAAATTATGGAAGCAGAGGTTAAAGCCAAAAGCGATAATATAATTCAATTAAAGAAAAATGATAGTATTTTAAGATTAAGAATACAAGATGAAAATGGAAATGATACAGGTAATTATTTGGAATTTTGTCTTGAAGATATAGAATTGCCAATAAGATACCAAGAAATAATTGAAGAAGATAAAAAAAATAGAGCTAATTTAAAAAATCAATTCATTATAATAGACAAAAAACAAGACCATAAAGGAAAAAAATTATTAAGTTCTAACGAAGAAGCTAAAATTAAAGCAATGCAAGATTTTTATAAAAAAGAAGTAGAAATATACAATATGTTTTTAGGCGAGAGTGGAGTTGAGAAACTATTAAATGGTAGACAATTAAGTTGGAGTACGTTAGATGAAATAGATGAAATTATAGAAAAATCAATATTACCACAATTACAAGTGAGTGCTGAAAAAATAAAAGAAAAAATAATGACAAAATATGGTACAAAGAGGGAAGATATAATTGAGTAAGCCAAAATATGTTAAAGTAGATAACGAATTATATGAAATTAATACGGATTTTAGAGTAGCGTTTGATTGTGAAGAAATTGCAAGAGATGTAAATATAAGTGATTATGAAAGAGGATTAGCAATTATATATAAATTATTTGGAGAAAAAGGATTATCGTGCCAGAACACAAATAAATTGCTTGAGAGCGGTTTAAAATATTTGAAAGTAAACAATATGTCTGATGAAGAAAAAACGCTTACAGACAAACCTGACAACAAAAATACATTAGATTATAAAAAATGTGAAGGATTAATACGAAGTTCTTTTAAATTTGATTATAATTACGACCCTTATGAATTAGAATATTTACATTGGTATGATTTTTATAATGATTTAGAAAATTTAAGTACAAGTGAATTTGGAACTTGTTGTGTATTAAGTAGAATACAAAGTATATTAAATACAGATATTAGTAAAATAAAAGATACAAAAGAAAGAACAAAAGTAGGAAAAGCAATAAAATTAATAAGAGAAAAATATTGTGTAAATAATGGATTAGAAAAAAGAATGACAAAAGAAGAAGAAGAAAGTGCGTTAGCATTTTACAAGGCTTTAAATGTAAATGTTTGAGGAAGGAGGTTGTAAAGTGGACGGATATATAACAATAGGAACACAATTAGAAACAAAAGAATTTGACCAACAAATTGCAGAATTAGAAAGAGAAATAGAACAAATTGAAAAAGATTTAGAAAATGCTTTTAAAGGTGGCTTAGCAATAGATAGTAGACCTGTAAGAAGAATGCAAGTTGATTTAGAAAAAGCTAGAAATAAATTAGCGGGGTTGTATCAACAAAAAATGAAATTACAAAATAGCGGTGGATTTGAAAAAATAGAAAGTTCTTTATCAAATATGATAAAAAGAGCGGGTAGATTTGTAGTAGCAATATTTGGTATTAGAAGTGCTTATTTAGGGCTAATGAGAGTGTCAAATAGTTTAGCAAGTTATGACCAACAGTATGCAGCTAATTTAGAATATATTAGATATGTATTAACACAAACAATAGCACCGGTATTAAAATGGATAGTCAGTGCAGTTGGAACTGTTTTACAATATATATATGCTATTTTAGAAGCGTGGTTTGGTATAGCTTCAAAATTAAATTTAAGTGTTGAAAGCTTTAATAAAATGAAAGCGGGAGCAAGTGGAGTAAGTAAAGCAGTAAAAGAAATTAAAAAAGATTTGCTTGGCTTTGATGAAATAAACAGATTAACAGAACAAGGAACAGTTGCAGGAGCAGGAGGAGTTGGAATACCAGACTTTGATATAGGTGGACTTGGAAATGTTCCACAATGGTTACAATGGATAATTGATAATAAGCAAACAGTATTAAATATATTGGCAACAATAGCAGCAATAATTGCATCAATTAAAATAGCACAATTTTTAGCAAGTTTTAAAACAATATTCAATTTATTTAGCAATATGGCAAATTTAAAAACATTTGGATTAATTGCAGGATTAGCAATAACTATTGCAGGAATAATAGAAACAATTAAAGCATTAATTAAATTTATAGAAGACCCATCTTGGAATAATTTTATAGATGTTTTAAATGGAATAGAAACAGCGTTAATAGGAGTAGGAATTGCAATGGTAGCATTAAATGCTTCCAATCCTGTTGGCTGGATAATATTAGCAGTTGCAGCAATAATAGAATATGTAAAGTGGTTAACAAAAGACGAAGCACAAATATTAAGTGTAGAAGATGCACACAAAAAATTAAAAGAAGCAATAGATGCAACAAATGATGCAACTTTACAATATATTGATTCAGTAAAAGCGGTTGAAGAAGCAGAAAAAAATTTAGCAGAAATAGAAAAAAGAAATAAAATTACAGGAGAAGAATTACAAAAACAAGTAGATAATGGAACATTAAGTTATAAAGATATGACATTAGCACAAAGAGAAGTATATGAGGCTTATGTAAAAAATGAAAGTGCTCAATCTAGATTAATAGATACAACAGAAAAACTAACAGAAGCTAAACATAATCAAGAAATACAAAATTTAGATACAGCATTATCAGTAGCAAAAGAAAACGATAATATGGAAGAATGGAAACAAACAGTAATAGATGCATGGAATACAAATAAAATTAAAACAGAAGAAGCAAGAAGTTTTGTTGAAAGAGCTATGAGTGATATGTCTCTGTCAGCAATGGCAACTTTTGGTAGGGATATTCCTGAAGAAATAAAAAAAGGACTTGACCCTACAAGATATCAAAATCCAATTCAAAAATTTAAAACAGCAATGGAATCATTATTTTTAATAATAAAAAATGGATTAAAAAATGCGTTTAGCGTAAACTTTAGTGTTGGTGGTGGTTCTGGTACTGGAGGAGGAAGTATATCTGGACGTGCAAAAGGTGGTATATTTTATCCAAGTATGTTGCCAAAATTAGCAGTAGGTGGAATTATAAATCAACCCGGAACAGGTACATTTTATAATGGAGCAATAATTGGAGAAAGAGGAGCAGAAGCAGTTGTTCCTTTAACAGATACACAGCAAATGGAATTATTAGGCGAAACAATAGGCAGATATATTACTATAAACGCAAATATAGTAAATACAATGAACGGAAGAGTAATATCAAGAGAATTAAAACAAGTACAAAATGAGCAAGAATTTGCTTATAATACATAATAAGGAGGGTTAGATAGATGTATGTAAATAAAGATAGTGTTATAATAAATAGTTTGTCTATGGGACAATATTTAGTAGAAGCAGAAACACAATATCCAAAATTATGGGGAAGTGATACAGGAAGAAATTTAGCAGGAACTTTTACAGGAACTTTCAAAGGTGTTTTTCCAAAATTAATATTAACATTTAGAAAATTAAATCAAGCTGAAATGCATTTATTAGCTCCATATTTAGATAATCCTTTTCAAACAACTTCTTATTATGATGATAATAAAGGAGAACAGATAACAATGAATACATATTCTGGAGATTGGAGTAATAAATCAAAAAGAATAGGAGTTGCGGAGGGAGTTAAGTGTAGCTTTATTGCAACTGCAAAAAGGAGTTGATGTAATTGAAAACACATACAAACGATTTTAAAAATCAAATAAAAACACTTGGTAGAGAAATAAAAGCAACTATTAGTTATGGAAGTACAGTATTAGAAGAAGAACTATTTTCAATAACACCACACTTTGAAGCTAATTTATTAAAGTCTGTTATGAAACAATTAGACATTGAAAGTTCTGTAAGTATTCCAGTAGGTACAATAATTAATTGTCAAATAGGTATAAAAGTAAATAATAGTTATGAAATGCTAGATTATGGAAACTATGTTGTATATAGTGTAGAAAGACAAGAAGATTTGAATAATTATAAAATAATAGCTTATGACAAAATGCTATATGCTATGAAAGATTATGAAGAATTAAATATTACATATCCAATAACAATAGCTAATTATTTAAGTGCGATAGCAAGTGAATTAGGACTATTAGTTGAAAGTAATGTATATTATAATTCAAGTTTAACAATACCTGCAGATTTATATAAAGATTTAGGTTATACATATAGAGATATATTAGATGAAATTGCGGAAGCAACAGGAAGCATTATTTGTATTAATAGTAATGATAAAATAGAAGTAAGATATCCAACAAATACAGGTGATACAATAAATGAAGAATTTTTAAAAGATATTAATGTAAACTTTAATGAAAAATATCGGACCAATAAATTCTATTGTATTAAGTAGGGCTGCAGAAAGTGATAATGTCTATATACAAGATACAGAAAGTGTTACAGAAAACGGATTATGTGAATTAAAAATAATAGATAATCAAATTATGAATGGAAATGATAGAAGTGATTATTTACAAGGATTGTTAAGTGCTTTAGATGGATTATATTATTATATAAATAATATAAGCAGTATAGGAATAATGTATTATGATGTAGGAGATTTATATAATATACAAATTGGAGAAACTACTTATCAATGTATAATGTTAAATGATGAGATAAATGTAACAACAGGAATACAAGAATTAATACACACAGAGATGCCTGAACAAAGTCAAACAGATTATACAAAAGCAGATAAAACAGACAGAAGAATAAATCAAACATATTTAATAGTAGACAAGCAAAATCAAGTAATAGAAAGTGTTATTAGTAGAATAGAAGATTTACCAATTATAACTACATCTGGATTTAGTACAACTGCGTCTGTTACATTGTTAGATATAAATAATAGTGAACCGATGGCTTTAAATATATATCCAATTAATAATAATATATCTTATATTTATCCAAGAAGCAATATTTATCCAAGCAACAATTTATATATGTCTGATAGAAAAATAAGGTTTATAAGAACATATATTGAAGATGGTATAACAAAGACACAAAATATAGATTATGTATTGCCAAATGATTTGTTATATTATGACGAAGAAAATTATGATGTTTTTGAATTAAATTATCAAGAACAAATATGTAAAATAACTAAAAAATGCAAATATAATGAAGATGGCTCGGTTGGATTATTACCATCAACACAAGTAATAAATTATCCATATCCATTTATATCATTAGAAGATGGAGATTATGAAATTAAAATACTTGGACATAATACAGGATATATATATGTAAAATTAATGGCTAAAAGTGATTATACAAGTGAATTTTATACTAAAAAAGAAACAAATGCAAAAATAGAAGAAAAAGCAGATGAAATTAATATAAGTGTTAATCAAAAATTAAGTAATTATAGTACAACAACAGAAATGAATAGTGCAATAAATATGAAAGCAGATGAAATTAATTTAAAGGTGGAGGAAAAATTAGATGAAGAAGATTTTACAGGTGCTAATATTATGCTTGCTATCAATGATGATAGTAGTTCCGCTAGTATTGATGCGGACAAAATAAGCTTAAACGGAAAGACAATAAACCTAACAAGTGATGACATTGCAATAAATAGTACACACTTAAATATAGATAAAAATGGAAACACGTCAATTACATCAAGCGCATCTAATTATACAGGAGCAGAATTGAAATTAATAGGGCAAGTACTTACTAATTATTTATATTCAAGTGCAATAGTAATAAAGCCTAATGATACTTCTAATATTGCTTTAGGAGGAATGGAAGTTATCCCAACAACATTAGGTTCTAGCGATTTACAAGGAACAATAGCGTTATTATCAAGTAATGGAGATTTTATACAATTAATTCCATCACAAGGCATAGATGTCTCTGAGAATATACATGCAATGGGAACAGTTACAGGCTCTAATATCCAGTCAGATGAAAGATTGAAAAAGAATATAAAAGATAGTTCAATTAAAGCGTTAGACATTATAAGTGAAATTAAGCATAGAGAGTTTGATTGGAAAAAAGACAATAAGCATATAGAAACAGGATATATAGCACAGGAGTTAGAAAAGATAGATGAAAACTTTGTTATAAAACAAAATGATACATACTACGTTAACATTCTACCAGTTTTAGCAACAGCGACAAAAGCAATACAAGAACAGCAACAAGAAATAATAGAATTACAAGAAAGAATAGAAAAATTGGAAGGAGGAAAATAAAATGAGTTACACAAAAACAAATTGGGAAAATTTACCAAGTACAAATACACCAATAAATGCGACTAACTTAAATAAAATAGAAACACAATTAGAAGCAAATACAAACGATTTAGATACATTAAAAGCAAAAATAATTGATAGCGGTTTTAAAACGACAGGCTATTCGTTTGTTTATAATTTAAGTCCCTTAAAAACATATTTATTGATAATTGCGTCTGTTGGAAATGGAGATATTTTTGACCCTTATGTTCATATGATGGTAACAGCAAGTGCAAATGATAAAACAAGTAGAGGTTTAGAATTAGGAAATGGTTCGGGTTATAATAAACCTACAATAAATTTGAGTGGTTTAACCTTAAGTATTACAACAACTACTCCATATAATATATTATCATTAGTAGAAATTGGATAATTAAAATTTAAAAAGAAAGGAAAAAATAATGAAATTCATATTAAATAAAGACAAATTAGAAATAAAAAATACAGAAATATTAAGCTCTGGTTCTATAAATTATTATAAAGAGCAAGTTGAATATGATGAAAGTTGGAATGAATTAAGTATAGAAGCAATTATGATAAAAGAAAATGAAGAAAAAGGAACATCAATAGCAGTAATAAATAATGAATTTTATATAGATAAAAAGCTTAATGGGAAATATTGGATAGGATTTATAGGATATACAATAGAAAATAATATTAAAATATATCAAATATCTACTAAACTTAAAATGCTTCATTTCTTAAAAGGAGCAGGAGAAATTGATGTAACAAATTCGCAAGAAGTTCCAACGCCTAGTGAATGGGAAATATATTTAGCACAAGTACAAGAATTTATAGATAATGGAAATGAAATAATAAATCAAGCTAGTAACTTAAATGTTGAGTTAGAAGGAACAATATTAACAATTACAGATAAAGAGGGAACTGAAAAGTCTGTTGATACAAAAGGAGAAAAAGGAGATAATGGAAAAGACGGAAAAGACGGACAAGATGGAAAAGACGGACAAGATGGATATACACCAATTAAAGGTACAGATTATTGGACTGCTCAAGATAAATCGGAAATGGAAAATGACGTAATAACAGATATTACGCCAACATTAAATAATAAAGCAGATAAAAGTGAAATTCCAGATGTAAGTAATTTTATAACAAAAGATGCAAATAATTTAACATATTATGAATTAAAAACGAATACAGGTTCATCTATTGAATTAAGTATAAATAGTTCAACTTATGTTGTTACATTAAGCTTAAAAAATAGTGCTGGAACAATATTAAACACACAGACAATAGATTTGCCTTTAGAAAGTGTAGTAGTTAACGGAAGTTATGATAGCACAAATAAAAAGATAATTTTGACATTACAAAGTGGTAGTACAATAGAAATACCAGTTGGCGATTTAATAAGTGGTTTACAAGCAGAAATAACATCTTCAAATAAATTATCAAGTGATTTAGTAGATGACACAAATAATACTAACAAATTTGTTACAGCAACAGATAAAACAAATTGGAATGCAAAAGAAGATGCTTCAAACAAAGTAACATCTTTAAGTAATTCTAGTACAGATACACAGTATCCTAGTGCAAAATGTGTATATGACATAGTAGGAAATATAGAAACGCTGTTAGGAGGTATATAGAATGAGTATACAAAGTGAAATAACAAGATTACAGGGAGCAAAAGGAGATTTAAAAACTGCAATAAATTCTGTAACAGATGAAGAACATAAAATAACCAATGAAACAATAGATGAATACTCAGATTATTTTCAATATATTTCTACTAGTGCTGATTCTAATATATATAAATTTGCTACATTACAAGAAGCTCAAGCTAAAAATGATTATAACGTGGGTGATATAGCTGTAGTAATGAATAAAAAGTCAGTTCCTTTTTATCCTGTAATATGGAGGAATACTTCTTTGGGTTTGGGTAATTGGATAAATATACAAGTTGTTGATACAGTTACATTTGATACAACACCAACAGCCGTAAATTATTCTAAAACTTGGACTACTGGAACTGGTACTAAATCTTATTCCCATACACTTTCTATAGTAGTAAATAGCACCACTGTGTCTATAAGATTACCATATAGCAACAATAGTTCTGAAGAATTAAGTTTATCATGGGCGAGTCAAGATGGATTAACTTATACATTTGATTACGGACAAACAATCGCAATCACTCCAACAAATACACCTAGAGTAAAAACATATTTTGTAGGTAGTACTACTAATCCAATGTTAGCTACTATAATGCAATATTTTTTAAGTGATTGGACAACATGTGAAATTATCTCAAAATTCTTAGTTTATTCTATGAATGATATTATAAACAATTATTACAGATATGAGGGCATATATACAGATGGAGGTACTTTAAGTCCTATTTACCCTAGAAATTATAGTACAACTGTAATAGGAGATAATAATACTATAATAGATGTACTTCCATATGATACCACATATGTAGTAGATGCTAATTGGTTTAGGCAATATACTCCATTTGGTTCGAGTGAAACATCATCTCCTATTTTAGATTTTGGAAATATATTGTATGTAAGAGCTTATGTTGTGTATAACACTGCTAATAATAAATGGTTAGTGTGTAGTGTGAATGCAGATACAGCATACAGTATAAATAAATCAACAGGAGCATATACACAATTGACAGCAAGTGATACATTAACGATAATATTAGCTACTAATACGACCCAAACACTATATATATTAGATGATGATTTAGATATAACTAGCTTAAAAGCAGCAATTAATTGTGCTGGTACTTATGATAATGGTATAAATACTATTTCTAGTTTTAAAGAATATTTACCAATTACGTTAGAATTAAATAAAAATAATCAGTTGGCAAAAACTTCAGATAATATAGGAATTCACACGTCAAATTATGGGACACCTTTGAATAGAGCGGAATCATTAGGATTAGTATTATATAATAAAGTAGATACAGACATGTGTTTAGCATTAGCGAATTCAATACTGGGGGTGAATTAGTATGTTTAATATGAAGTTTTATGGTGAAAAGTTAGCAAATATTAAAACCAATGAATGTTTATTATGTCAGAATATAAGTGATGAAGTTATAATAGGAACTAATGAAAAAGCGGAGTTTAATAATCCAAAGAAATATAAAGCTATTGATGGGCATCATTCTGGAGGAATAGTAGTAATGTTTCCAGGTGATGTTATATGTAATTGGGTTAGTGAAGTATCTCTCATAGAACCTATAAAAGATATGGTTTGTTGTTATTTGATGAATAAAGGACTTCCCTTAAATTTTGATAGTAATGATATTATGATAAATGGTAAAAAATTATTTGGTACTATGTCTACACCATATAATGGTAATTATTATGAAGGAATGTTTTTGTCTTTTAATCCTGATAAAGATTTGATAGATAAAATTTGTAAAAAAGAAATGAAAAAAGTGCCAATCGGTTTATCTTCGTATAATATATCTCCTGAAGAAATGATTACGTTATGTAGAGATTTAATCAAACGATATGGGTTAAAGGAGGTAGAATAATGTTAGATGATTTATTAGAAAAACTAATTGCAATAAATGATGAAAAAATAACAAAAATTACACCACAGAATATTAAGTCTGGTATAACTGCATTCGGCGTACAAGGTAATGTAGTTGAACTAAAAGGAGAAACAAAAACTGTAACCCCTACAACATCTCAGCAGACAATCACACCTAGTAGTGGAAAAAATGGAATAACAGAAGTTACCGTAGAAGCAGTCACAAGTTCTATTGATGCAAATATAACTGCTAGTAATATAAAAAAAAATGTTGAAATATTAGGGGTAACAGGAACACTTGAAGAAGGTGGTGGAGAAACAATACTAGATGTAGGAGATAATAATGTAAGTGTCAGTGGAACAACTTTAATTTTTGGAGAGCCTGAATATACAGAGTTAGAATATATACAAGGCACTGGAACACAATATTTGACAACTAATATAACCGTATCAAATAGTACTATCGTAGAATTAGATGCTGGATTTACATCTGTACCTCTAACAGAAGCATATTTGTTTGGTGGTAAAACTGATAGTACACAGGGTAGTGGTAATGGTAGATGTGCAGTTGGTACAGAATACATTTCAGGAAGCCCACCACCATATAGGTGGTATATTGGTATGGGTAGACCGTATGCTTACAATGCTGTGACAGATGGTACAGAACACATATTTAAAATAGATTTTGTAGAAAATAAATATTATATTGATGGAGTTCAAGGTGGTACTGGTGATTTAACTGGAGAAAGTTATCCGTTTTACTTATTCGCAATTAACACTTCAACTGGAGCATTAGGAATTGCTGAAGCAAAAGTGTATAGTTTAAAAATACAACAAAATGGAGAAACAGTATTAGATTTGATACCAGTACAAAGAATTTCTGATGATGAAGTATGTATGTATGATAAAGTAACCGAAACTTACTTTACAAATGTTGGAACAGGTTCATTTATAGCTGGACCAGAAAAAGGAGGTAATGAATAATGTCAAGTATAGATAAAGTAAGAGTAAATAATGTAGATTATGATATAGGAAATACACCAGTAGATACATATAGTACAAGTACAGATGATAGTTATAGTTGTAATTATATAAATGGATTAAATGAATATTCTACAACAGAGCAGAGAATAGGAACGTGGATAGATGGAAAGCCGTTGTATAGAAAAATGTATAATTTAGGAACTCTACCTAATAAAGCTACCAAAACTGTTGCTTTAAATATATCTAATTTAGAATATGTTGTATATGTTTCTGGAACAATGTACTCAAGTGAAGTAGCTGCACAATTGCCTTATGCGTCAAACGTTAACGACGGAGTAAATTTTTTTATTAACGGAACAAACCTCGTTGTTCAAACATTAAGTGATAGAAGAAGTTTATATGGTGTAGCAGAACTACGATATACAAAAACAACAGATACTGTATCATAAAGGAGGAATAAAATTATGGAGAATTTATTAAATTTAAGTTTTGCTAATACAATATGGCAAATTGTACTACCATTAGTATTAATGATATTAGATATTATAACAGGATATTATAATGCATGGAAAGATAATGATGTTAAATCTTCAAAAATGAGAGATGGAATAGGAAAGAAAATAGCTGAATTAGTATACATATTATTAGGATTCTTGTTTGCAAGAGCATTTAATCTTGATGCTATTTCTCATTTTATATCTATCTATATAATCTATATGGAAATAATGAGTGTTGCTGAGAATTGTAAAAAATTAGGTATAGGCTTACCAAAACAGTTAAGTGATAAATTAAATAATGAAAATAGGGAGGAATCAGATGAACGTAAAGACATATAGTATAAAAAAAGATAAAGATGTACATGTTACAAAAAATATTACAGTATGGGAATTAAGAAGTAGAGATGGAGCAGATATAGTAAAACAAGATTATGTAGTAGTATGTCATGCCCAATATGCAAGAGAGGTTTATGGAAGAGCTTTTAATATTAATTCTGCATTTAGAACTCCAAGCTGGAACGCAAATCCTCAGGTCAAAGGAGAAAAAAATAGTAAGCACTTAATTAGTTGTGCAATAGACGGATGGATAAGTGGAGTAAAACAGCAAGATTTGGCGAACTTGTTCTATTCTATGGGATTAATTAGAGTAGGAGTTTATTCTAGTTTTGTACATTTTGATACAGCCAGAAGTCCTAGATGGTTAAGTAAAGGTACATTCAAGAAAGTAAATGTTCCATATTTAGGCAGAGTAATAAGCTCTACTAAAAATAGAACTGATTATTTAGTAGCAATAATACAATATAAATTAAATCTATTAGGATATAATTGTGGAACAGAAGACGGAATAGCAGGAAAGAAGTTTGATACGGCAGTAAAATCATTCCAAAAAGCAAAAGGATTAGCTGTAGATGGTATTGTAGGAAAAAATACATTTAATGCGCTTTTTAATTAATCTTGTATTATTTTTAAAAGAATGATATAATAAATATAGGCTAGACAAGAAGTAGCTATCTTGTTGAAAGACGACCCAACTCGTTTGCCTATATTTATTTTATTAGTTGGGAGAAAGTTGGGAATTATGAAAAATGAAATTTGGAAAGATGTAAAAGAATATGAGGGATTATATAAAGTTAGTACATTAGGTAGAATTAAATCTTTAAAATTTAATAAAGAAAAAATATTAAAACAAGAAAAAACACAAGATGGATATTTGACTGTGCGTTTACGCAAAGATGGAAATGTAAAACATATTGGAGTACATAGACTTGTAGCACAAGCTTTTATAATGAATTTAAACAATTTACCTCAAGTAAATCACAAAGACGAAATTAAGACTAATAATAATGTCGATAATTTAGAGTGGTGTACACAACAATATAATATGAGTTATGGTTCTAGAACAAAGAAAATAAGCAAGCAGGTTTATCAATATACTTTAAATGGTAAATTTATAAAAAAATGGGAAAGTATTACAAATGCTCAAGAAAAATTAAATATAAGACATATTTCTGAATGTTGTAATGGTAAAATGTTAACTGCTGGGGGATTTGTTTGGAATTATGATAATATTTTTAAACCAATAATTTATAAAAATAATAGAAAAGAAGTAAATCAATATGATTTAAGTGGTAATTTTATAAAAAAATGGTTTTGTATATTAGACATTAAACGAGAATTGGGTTTTGACAACAGAAATATATGTGCTTGTTGTAAGCATAAAAGAAAGACCGCTTATGGTTATATATGGAAATATGCAGATATTTGACAAAATTTTTAATTAAATATTTACAATAATAAAAAAATATTATATAATAATGTTGTAAAAAATATTTTTACTATCCTATAAATATCAAGGCTAGTTAGGAGTAATTAACCTAGCGAAAGTACACTCCATTGTATTGCCTTGATTTAATTAAATAAAATGGAGGGAAATGGAGGAAAAGGATATGTATTATATATTAAGCATTTTATTAGGATTAGTTCCAGAAGTTTTATATTTTACTTTATTTATTACTTATACAAAAAATATAAAAGAAAAAAGAGTAAAATTATTTTTATTAATAAGTGTTGCATATTTCTTGTGTATATTAGTACAAGAATATCAAATATTATATTATATAGCATTAATTGTGTTAATATATATTATATTAAAGATTTTATATAAACAAAAAGTTCAAATAATTGATGTTTTTATAATTTCTTTTGCATATTTATGGTTAGCAATTTTATCAGCCATATTATTTATATTTTTAAATGACAATAATTTTGTATTTTTATCTATAATTGATAGAATATTTTTATATTTACCTTTTATATTTAAAAATAAGTTCAATGTTATATATAAAAAATATTATAAATTTTGGAATAGAAATGATGCAGAAAAAAGACCAATAAAAAGCATTACATTAAGAAATATAAGTTTGATATTATTAAATGGTTTAATATTTTTATTAAATATTACCATTATTAATATAATAAATTTTTTAAAGTAAGCGAGGTGATTAACATGCCTTGGGGTTCAATTTTATTATTCTGCGATACAGAAGATGGAGAGTAAGATATGAAGAAAATGTTTAATTTACCAAGCATTATTTTCAATCTTGCAGAAGTTGGAGTAATATTATTAGCAGGCAGATTACTCCAATTAAAGTTAGAAATAATGCTAATGATTATGGCTATTTTTGTTATGATTAGAATTACAATAGGCGGAGCAATGCACTATAAAAGTCCTTACAAATGTGCAATATGGAGTTTACTTGTATTTTTAAGTTTATTTACCTTAACAAATGTAGGACTTGGAGTGTCTATTATAATGGCTATATTTTGTGCTTTTATCTTAACCACAAAAGGAAATATAAACGATGCTTTTATGTGGAAAGGCAAAGATACAAAATATGCAGATATAGAAGAATACATCAAATATAATTCTATGGAAACAAAATTAATTGAATATGAAGAAAAATTAAAAGAAAAAGATAATTTGACTTATCTTATATATAAATATAGATTTAAAGATAAAATGACTTTTTCACAAATAAGTGAAAGATTAGATTTAGAAAATCCTAGAATAGTCGAAAAGCTAGAACAAATTGCTTTTAGTTTTAGAATATTCTTTGGTATATAATTGACTTATAAAAAAATATATATTATAATGTTTATACGGTTTGTTTTTGGACAATAACTATTTGCCTTTGTGAAAGAGCAGAATGGGGATTGTTATGTGCAGTCGATAGTAGTTAGAAAAATCTAACTACTATTTTTTATATAGTCGTACTAGATAGATTTAAAATAAGAATTATATAATTAAAATAGAAATAGATGTGAGTGCCTGCTAACATCTATTTCAAGTGGGCAATTTACCTAAAAAGTAAGTTGCCTTATTTTTATATCAGGAAAGGAGATACGAGAAATGAAAAAAGAAAGTCGAAATATAACAAAGTAGATTTTGCTTGGTATCTTCTTTTTATTTTAGACATATACTTTTATGTCTTAACAATAAAAATGTCTTAGAAACGATTTTGAAAAGAATTGGAGGTATTTTAAAATGGCATATCCAGCATATACAAATAATAATCAATATTATATGCAAAGTTTAGAAGATATGAGAAATAGAATTGACAATCAAATAAGACAATATCAACAAAATCAAATGCAAATGCAACAACAACCTATACCACAGGTAACACAAAATTTTCAATTAGCACCTACACAAAATAATGCAAATGAATTAGAAGCAAAATATGCTAACAACATAGACGAAGTTAAAAATACTTTTGTTATAAAAACAGGAATATTTTTAAATAAAGATTACAGTACACTTTGGTTAAAAGATGTAAGTGGTAATATAAGAACATTTAAGACAGAGGAAATAATAGAAGTAGATGAAAGAGATAAAGAAATAATGGCTTTAAAACAACAAATTGAAGAAATGAAAGGAATGATTACAAATGAACGCAATGCCGATAATTCAAACATTAATGAACAGTTTGAAAGTAAAAGCACCACAAAACTTTCAAATCGTAAACAATCTAATGCAAAGTAATGGAAATCCACAAGATATAATAAAACAGCTTATGGGAAGTGCAAGCAAAGAGCAAAAAGAAGCCTTATTTAGACAAGCAAAAAATTATGGAGTGCCAGATAATATTCTTTCACAAATACAAAATATGAAATAGTTAAGCATAACGATTATGTCCCTTTTTAAAGCAACCAGAAGTTGGCTTTGCATTTCCGTATTGATATGCGTATTTTACATTGTAACTTTGAGTACACCATTCTAAATTGTCAACAGCGTTGTTAGATGGGTCGTTGTCTTTATGATTTATAATAAGATATTTATTAGGGTTAGGAATAAAAGCTTCTGCAACAAGTCTATGTATTGATATGTATTTATCTTTTTGATTTTGCTTTAAATCAACACGATAATATCCCCTATTTGTTTTTAATGGTTTTAATAGTTGACCTTTTGTAGTTCTAAAACCGTTAAATGTTTTAACTTTACGAGTAAGACTCTTTACTCTACCTAAATTAGATACTTGATAAGCTCCTTCATAACCCTTTATATCTTTCCAAATTTCTTGCATAATAACTCCTTTCTGTGCAAAGAAAAAGGAACTTATATAAATGTATCAATTATAGGGTTTATTGTTGAGACAAGCCCATAAAAGATACACTTATACAAATTCCTTAATCTTGCCTCAACATCTATATTATAACACGCGTGGGATGGAAAAGTCAAGATGGAATTAAAATATAATAAAGGAGGAAAAAATTATGGGAGAAAGTACACCTAGTGTCAGCGATATAAGAGCAGTAATGGATGCAAGCAACGGTTCAAACGGCTATCCATATCCAGTTTATCCATACGGAGGAGGATTTGGAAATTCTGGATTTGGTGGAGATGCTTCTTGGTTATGGCTTATTATTATTCTAGCTTTATTTGGAGGCTGGGGAAATAATGGCAATGGTGGTTTTGGTAATGGCTTTAATAATGATTATGCTTGGCTATCTAATGGTCAAAAAGAAATCATGCAAAACACAAACGACGGATTTAACACATTACAATTAGCAAACCAATTAACAGGAATTTCTAGTGGAGTACAAAACCTATCAACTCAATTATGCAATTGTTGTGCAGATGTAAATTCAAATTTATGTAATGGATTTGCAGGAGTAAATGCAACAGTAAATGCAGGATTTGCTAATGCAGAGCAATCAGCTAATGCAAGACAAATGGCTAATATGCAACAGTCATTTAATAATCAATTAGCTACATTACAAGGATTTAATGGTTTAAGTTCACAATTTGCTGATTGTTGTTGCGAAAATCGTTTAGCAACTCAAGATTTAAAATCAACTGTTATAAGTGAAAACTGTTCTGATAGAGAAGTTTTGAGAGAAATCGGACAAAATATACTTGTAAATCAAACAGCTAATACTCAAAAGATAATAGATGAAATCTTTAGAGATAGATTAGATGAAAAAGATGAAAAAATAAGTGATTTACAAAGACAATTACAAATGGCTGATTTAAAAGCTAGTCAAATAGCACAAAACGCATTTATTGCACAAGGATTTTCAAATGAAGTAGACCAGTTGTATAACAGATTAAATTCTTGCCCAGTACCAACAACACCAGTATATGGTAGAACACCTATATTTACTTGCAACAATGGTTGCGGATGTGGAAACACATTTGGAAACACAATAGTATAGCAAAATGTCGATAGACAAACTCGAATACGAGAACTTGCTAATTTTAGATAGTAAGCAAGTCTTACTATCTTTTTTATTACTTGTAATAAAATTAAAATTATGATATAATAGCAATGTAATTCAAGAACAAAAAATAGGGGGGAATATTATGAATAATTTTATTGATATTACAGGGAAAAAGTTTAATAGGTTGACAGTTATAAAGAGAATTGAAAATTCTACTTTTAGAAAAGCTAGATGGTTATGTAAATGTGATTGTGGTAATTTTACAGAAGTTTCTGGAGATAATTTAAGAAATGGCTCGGTAAAAAGCTGCGGTTGTTTAATTAAAGATAAAAATAAACAAAGAGCTACGCATAGAAAAAGCAATATTAGACTTTATAATATATGGCGAAATATGAAAGCAAGGTGTAATAATTCAAAAAATCCAGATTATAAAAACTATGGTAAAAGAGGCATAAAGGTTTGTGATGAGTGGATTAATTTTGAAAATTTTTATAATTGGGCTATTAATAATGGGTATAAAGAAAAATTATCAATAGATAGAGTAGATGTAAATAAAAATTATCAACCTAATAATTGTAGGTGGATTAGTTTAAAGAAACAGTCATATAATAAAAGAAATAGTTTTTTTATTAATATAAAAGGAGAAGAAAAATGTTTAGCGGAATGGTGTGAAATTTATAATGTAAAATATTCAACAGTATATAGAAGAATTACAAGAAATAAAATGAGCATTGAAGATGCTATACTAAAACCTATTAAAATTAAATATAGAAATAAATTATATAAAGGAGGAAAATAATATGAGTGGCGTTATACAAGCAGTACAAGAACCAGAAATAACATTGACTTCTAATACAGCATCAGTACCATTCGCAACAGTTGATTTAAGAACAAGAAGTGCAATGAATTGTTGTGGTTTTATAAATCATAACGAAGGCAGTGCTTTATTTAGCATTCTTGATGGTGGATTATATGAGGTAACTTTTAATGCAAATGTAACAAGTGCAACAGCAGGACAAGTAGCATTGGCTTTATTTGCAGATGGTGTACAAATTCTAGGTACAGAAATGGATGCAGTAATTGCAGCGCCAGGAGATTTTGAAAATATTAGTTTTGACAAAAAAATAAGAGTATGTTGCAAAGGAACAGTAAATCTTGCAATAACATCTTTGCCAACAGTAACATATAGCGGTGGAGCAACTCCAGTTATAACTGATACTGAAATACCAATTATTAAAAATGCAGAGATAAGTGTAACTCGACTTGCGTAGGTTTTAGATTATGAATAATTTAGAAAATACATCTAATATCTTGCAAATATTAAGTTTTTTAATATTGATAAATGATTTTAATAATATTGATTTAATGAAATATCTAAAACATCAAGATAATATGTTAAATGAGATTATTGAACAAAATAAACAAATTATAACTCTTTTAAAGGGAGGAAAATAATGGATATAGAAGAAATTATACAAAAAATAATTGATAATGGCAGAATAGAAGATATGCAAGAATTATCTAATATGTTACAAGAAGGTATGCAAATAATAAAAAAATATGATGAAGATTGCTATAAAAAATTTGAAATAAAGCTTTATAAAATGGCTTATGGAAATGTTTTAAGTCCTGAAATGGCAGAAAAAATTGTTTCAAAAATGCGTCCTTATGGCAAAAGGTGGAGTTTAGAAGAAACTAGACAAATACAACAACAAAGAGGAATTAACAATATATCTCCAATTAATTTTTTTGTAGTATTAAATAGTGCATACAATGATTATAACGATATATTTAGAGATAATTTAGAAGATTATATAAGATTTACAATAGATTTTATTCAAGACGAAGATGCAAAAAAAGGTAAAGTATTTTTGTATTTTACTACAATACCTGAATAGAAAGGAGTATAATATATGAATGAAATGGAAAATATGAGATATTATAATGACAGAGATTATGATATGAGAGATGATTATTATGATTACAGAGAAGATTATAGAAGAAGAGATTATGACAGACGTGGTGGAAAAATAAATAACAGATATTATCGTGATTATAGAGATTATAGAAATTATAGAGGAGATTATCACGAAGAATTAGAAATGACAATGGAAGATATGAGAGAACAATACAGAAAATTAGAAGATATTGGAGAAATGGCTCAAAATCAGCAAGATAAAAATATAATTATGCGTGTAGCTCAAAAAGAAAAAGAAAATTATAATATATTAAAACAAATAACAGAAAAACAAATGTAATATAAGGTGGCAGGCAACCTTAATTTTTATGGAGCATTAGCCAAGTGATAAGGCAGAGAGCTGCAAACTCTTCATCAGTGGTTTAATTCCACTATGCTCCTGCAAAGAGGTTTATATGGAAGAAATTTGTAAATTTCAAATTAATAACAATATCTATACAATATATAATGTTGATAAAATTGAAGGAAAAAATAGTTATGTAGGACGAAGCCATTATGGCGATAAAACTTTATATATAGAAAAAGGAATTTTTAAGCAAATGTTATTAACGTTAAAACACGAACTAATGCACGTATGGTTATATGAAAATGGACATACAAACCAAAATAATGATGAAACTTTTGGATATGAAGATGTATGTGAGCTTGTGGCATTAAGTAATAATTCGATTAATAGAATTGTAAAAATTTATTTAAAAAACTATTTACAAATTTAAAAAAATATTGACAAATATTAGTTAATTTTATATAATATTTAAAGTAGTAGATACAAAACAACTAAAAATATGTATTTTGTGTAAATTGGTGGCATAAAATACATATTTTTTTATAAAAAAAAGTATTTACATAGTAAAAACTTTGTGTTATAATATATATGAAAGGAGGATAGTAAAATGAATGATTTAGAAAGATTACGAAAGAAAAGAGCTAGATTAATTAATAAGTCAATAGAAACTTGTGATGAATTTATTAAAATACAACAAGAATTAAATGAATTAGATGTGCAGATTATGATTGAAGAAAATCAAGACCATATTCCACATATTGATTAAAAAGGAGGATAGTAAAATGGAGTTATATTACAGACAAGATGAATTACAAAATTTAATTGATACATTAGAAAGTTTAGTTGATGACAGTGAATATTATCAACAGTATAATGATATCTTAAATGATATTAAATATAAAGCAATAGGAATTTTAGAATACGTAGAGGAAGAAATTGCAGAACAAGAAAAAAAAGAATTAGAAGAAGAAAACAGACAATATGAAAAATCAAGAATATAGTTTATAGGAGGAAATAAAAATGGATTATAAAAAATTAGAAGAAATTAATAAATTATTAAAAACAACAGATATAAAAGGTAAAAATTATGTTGAAGTAAATGAAAGAATAAAAGCATTTTGGCAATTATTTCCAGATGGAAGAATTGAAACAACAATAATAAAATTAGAAGATGGAATGTGTGTAATTGGAGCAGAAGTGTTTGAAAATAAGGAAATGGAAAATCCAAGAGCTACTGGAATTGCTTATGAAAAAGAGGGAAGTACATTTATTAATAAAACAAGTTATATAGAAAATTGTGAAACAAGTGCTGTTGGTAGAGCTTTAGGAAATGCAGGAATAGGAATAGATACATCAGTTGCAAGTGCAGAGGAAGTACAAAATGCAATATTACAACAAACACAAGATATTCCTACAATAAATAAAGAGCAAGAAAATATATTAAGAGATATAATAAAACAAGAAGAATTAGAAAATGAAGAAGTAATACAAATTTTAGAAGCTAATGGATATAAAAAATTGTCAGAAATAAAATTAAGTGATTATGTTAAAATAACAAATCAAATAAAAGGAGAAAAATAATATGGAATTTGTAAAAGTATGTATGAATTGTGGAAATGAATTTGAAAAAGATGTATTGTTTGATAATACATTAACTTGTCCAAAATGTTTTAGTGGAGATGTATTTCAACCAAGTGAAGAATATTATAAAGATATTACTTTAGAAGATTGTTTTTGTTTATATCATACAAGAAAAATTGCTTGTGAATGCTTTGGAGATGAAAAACAAGTAATATTTGTGGAGGAATAATGGAAGAACTACAAAAAATGAATGAACTTAATAATTATTTAACAGCTGCATTGACTGAATATAAAGCTAGAGGAAAAGCCTATGCAGAAGCATATAAAAAATACAGAATATTATTAAGTCAAGAATTATTAAGATTAAAAGCAGAAGGAATGCCTGTAACTATTGCCTATGATATAGCTCGAGGAAAACAAGAAGTTGCAGATGCAAAAGAACAAGAAATAATTACAGAATGTTTATATAAATCTTGTCAAGAGGCTATAAATACATATAAGTTACAAATAAAGATTTTACAAGAAAATATAAATAAAGATTATTAGGAGATAAAATGAATAATTTTAATGAACACCAATTAAAAATAAAAGAATTGTTTGACAAAAATGAACTTAACAGACTAGAAAGAGCATTAAAAGATAAAGACAAAACAAAATTAACAGATTGGGCTAGACAATTCGAGAATCAATTAATAGACCAATACGAACTAGCATTTAGAAAAGAACTAGACCAAGCAATAGATAATTTTATTGTAACAATAGTTTATACATTACATTTTAACGAGAAAACAAAATTTGGAAGAGAAAGAATAAAAGATTTTATGGATGATTTATTTTCAACGATAGAATTATATACAACTGAAGAATATAAACCAGAAGAGTATATAGAAATTTTAAGAAAAGATGGTATTTTAGTTAAAAGAAAAGGAGATGAAGTTTAATGTATAATAATGATAAAATTGAAATTAAAACTGATTGTATTATGTATAGGCCTTTAAAAAAAGAATGTGATGGATTAAAAGAACTATATTGTGTAAAAGAAAAATGTAATTTTTATAAAACAAAAAAAGAAGATGATAAATAATGTATTGCAAATATTTATCTAAAACGCTTCAAAACGGTTTTAAATGCAAATTATATAAAAGACAAGTAATTTATCCTCTGTGTAAAGAAAATTGCTTAGAAACGAAATATGAAGCAAATAGACCCATAAAAAAAGTAAGCAGTAAAAGAATAATTGTAACAAAAGAAATATATAATAAAGTTTATGAAAGAGATAAAGGTTGTTGTAGATTAGCAAATATAACTTGTAATGGAAGATTAGAATTGCATCATATAGTTTATAGGAGTGAAAATAAAAATTTAATAAATGAGCTTTCTAATTGTATAATGCTATGCAATAGACATCATAGATTAGTACATAGCAATAAACATTTATGGCAACCTATATTAAAAGAAATAATAGAAAGGAAGTAAAAATATGAAAGAGATAAAAGAAACAACAAATTATGAAATGTTTAAATTTTTAAGAGGAAATAGGGATATAAATACTAAAAGAGTACAAAAGATTATAAAATCAATTATGGAGGTTGGTTATATAACAAGTCCAATATTAGTAAATGAAAATATGGAGATAATAGATGGACAAGGAAGATTTGAAGCATTAAGATATTTAAGGCTTCCAGTAGAATATATAGTACACCCTGGTATTAATATAAAAGAATGTATTGCTATGAATATTTATCAATCAAATTGGGTTTTACAAGATTATATAAAAAGTTATGTAGATAAAGGAATTGAAAGTTATGTTTTATTAGATAGTTTAATGAGGGAATTTCCGCAAATAAAAAGACTAGAAACATTTGCAGTGGCAATATGGGGTATGAACTCAATGGATACTATAAAAACAAGAACTGGAACTTTAGAAATAACCGAAACAGAGTATGCAGCTGCTAAAGAAAAACTTGAGTACATTTATCCAATAATAGAAAAATACAATAAAATTCCTAGAATTGGTTTATTAACTAATGGAATGATACATTGTTTAAATGTTGAAGGAATAGATAAGAAGTTATTAAAAGAAAAAGTTATAGAAATGTTAGAAACAGATAAAATTCCTCCTATACCAACAATGGATGATTGTATGCAATCACTAGAAACCTTATATAATAAATATAAAAGAGGGAGAACTCTGTTCATTTATACAGAATATAGAAAAATTATTGAGGAAAGAAAACTTGCAGGCATAAATGTTATAAATGGAAAATAACTTGAAATTTTTAAATTTATAATTTATAATAAAATAAAAAAGGAGAAAAAAATGAACGATAATATAGGAGCATTATGGCTAAAAAATGGAAAAAATGGGCAATTTTTAACTGGTAAAATAAAAATTAATGATGAAGATTTAAAAATAGTAATATTTAAAAATACTTATAAAACTAAAGAAACACAGCCAGATTATTCTATTTTAAAAGCAAGAGATACACAGCAACAGGAAGAGCAGCTACAAGAAGATATTACAAGAACAGACTTACCTTTTTAGGAGGAGCGTATTATGTATAAAATTAAAAAGAACATAAGTAAGAAATATCAAAAATATGGAGATGTAAGAACAATAGCAAATGAAGCAGAATATAGTGAAAATTATATTACTCAAATATTAAATGGCAGAGCTTTTCATCGAAAAATGTTAGCTTATATAATTACTAAAGTTTTATGTAGTGAATTAGAAATACAAGATTTATTTGATATTTTTTAAAAAAACTATTTACAAAATTCAAATTCTAATATATAATACAAATATCAAAAGACAAACTGAATTAATTTTATAGGTATTTAAAGTTAGTAATAGCTTTTTATATACAAAAGGAACTTCACTTTTTCAGTTTGTGTGGAGTTCCTTATTTGTTTATTAGGAGAAAAACTATGGCGAAAAATAAGAAATATTATTGGTTAAAATTAAAAGATGACTTTTTTGATGATGATACAATAAAATTTATAGAAGAACAAGAGAATGGAATAAAATATAGTAATTTTTATCTCAAATTATGTTTAAAATCTTTAAAAACTAATGGAAAATTAATTAGACTTGTTGGAGAAACATTAATTCCTTATGATATAAATTCATTATCTAAATTAACAGGAGTAGATTTTGATACAGTAAGAAGTGCAATGCAATTATTTGAAAGTATAAAATTAATTAAAGTATTAGATAGTGGAGAAATATATTTATCTCAAATAGATGAATTAATAGGTAGTGAAACAGATAAAGCACAATTAATGAGAAGATTAAGAGCAGAAAGAAAAGAAATTAGTAACAATGTTACCAAAATGTTACCATATATAGATATAGATAAAGATATAGATATAGAAAAAGATATAAAGAAAAAAAATAAAAAAGAAAAAAAAGAAACGGAATTTGACCTTTTAATAAATGAGAAAATTGCTGATAATCAATTAAAAGAAACTATATATGAATTTGTCAAAATGAGAAAAACTATAAAGAAGCCACTAACAACTAAAGGATTACAATTAATAATAAATAAATTGTTTAAATTATCAGACAATTTAGAAGAACAAATACAAATATTAAACAATTCTATTATGAATAATTGGCAAGGCATATTTCAATTAAAAGATGAAGATAAAAAACAAATAAAAGTAAATAAAAAATATATAGAAAATAATTTAACGGAAGAAGAATATTTTAGAAACGGAGGTGGAAAACGCTATGTATAATGACGAAATAGAAAAAGCTGTCTTGTATTATGTAATATTTGAAGAAGAAGAATTTGAGCTTACAGAAGCTGATTTTGTAAATGATACACATAAGAAGATTATTAGAGCAATTTTAGAATTAAAGGCTAAAAAAGAACAAATATCAATACTGGCAATAAACAGCAAGATAAAAGATACTAATAGTGGACTAATTGATTACATTGCAAATTTAGGAGATTATGTATCATACACTAACCCTGATAAAATCTATGGAATGTTAAAAGAGTACACGAAAAAGAGGCAAGTATTTAATATAAGCAAAAAGATACAACAAAGTGTAGGAATAGCAGAAAATATGGATGTTTATATAGAAAAAGTTATAAATGCATTAAAAAAAATTGAACTGCAAACAGAAAAAGATGAAAACTTTGTGAATCAAGTGATAAACACGGCAGAATTAATTGAAAAAAATAAAAATAAAAAAGAAGATTATAGCTTATATACAGGGTACTTTGACCTAGATGGGCTAACAGATGGATTGCATAATGGAGAATTGACAGTAATAGGAGCAAGACCAGGAGTGGGAAAGACTACATTTGCATTGCAGTTAGCAAAGAACATTGCAGGAAAAGGGAAAAGTGTAGCTTATGTGAGTCTTGAAATGTCAGAAACACAAATGATACAAAAGTTACTTAGTATGAAAACAAGGGTAAATTCAAGGAAGATAAGAAACGGAAATTTAGATGATGAGGAAATAGAAAGAATTAACAATGAATGTAATGCTTTATCAGAGCTAAAATTCAACTTATTAACTAAGATTAATACTATACAACAGATTGAAATTACAGCAAGAAGATTAAAGAATAAGAACCAATTAGATTTGCTTGTAATTGATTATTTGCAGTTAGTAAAAAATGCAGGGGGATTTAGGAGTAGAGAACAAGAAGTAGCAGATATGTCAAGAACATTGAAATTATTAAGTTTAGAGTTAGATATTCCAATTATAGCACTTTGCCAATTAAACAGAAATGCTAGTAGAGAAAAACCCACATTAGCAGATATAAGAGAAAGTGGAGCGATAGAACAAGATGCTGATAATGTAATATTTTTATATCAAGAAAATAAAAACAATGATATAATTACAGTAGATTTACAAAAACAAAGAGCAGGAAATATAGGAAGTTTAGAATTAAATTTTATTAAAAATATAAGTGAATTTAGAAATATAGTGAGGTAATAAATGGAAGATAAAGAAAAAATAATATTTTATTTAAATTTTGCAAAATCAAAGTTAGATAATAATAATTTAAGCCATAAAAAAGCAAGTAAAGAAATTGAAAAAATAATAGAAAGATTAAAATTACAAAAAAATAGGAGGAACTATGGAAAATAAAGTAATAAGTACAGAATATGTGAAAAAAAATTTTATAAAGAAGTCTGATTTAAAAGAATATCTAGACCATGAATTTGTAATAATTAAAAAATGTAGAAATAAGCTAGAATGGAAGAAATATTTAGATGGAGTAGAAAGTGCTTATAGGGCTATACAAAATATATTTTTAGGAGAAGAAGATGTTATTTAGAAAAAATAAAGAAAGAAAACACACTTGTTGTTTATGTGGATTTAATGAATTTAATAATTATTTTGGAGTGAAAAGTTATGATGATATTCCATTTTATGATTTTAATTTTTATGAATTACATAAAAGCAAATGTGGTTATTGTGGATTAGAATATTATTATTTAACAGAGATAAAAAGGAGTTAATAATGAATAAATATAACAACAGAAAAATAATAATAGATGGACATACCTTTGATAGCACATTAGAATATTCGAGATATTGTCAATTAAAGCTATTACAAAGAGCAGGAGAAATAAGTAATCTACAACTGCAAGTACCTTTTATATTACAAGAGAGCTTTAAGAAAAATGGAAAGACATATAAAGCGATAAGTTATATTGCGGACTTTGTATATACAGAAAAAGGAAAAACAATAGTAGAAGATACGAAAAGTGTTGCAACAGAAACACAAGTATTTAAGATAAAGCAAAAGTTATTTGAAAAAAGGTATGCAGATTTAGAATTAAAGATTATTACAAAGGAGTATATATAGATGGAAGAAATAAAAGTACGAGATTATGTTAGAACTAAAGATGGTTATATAGGAAAATATATAAAAGATGGTTTAGTATATAAAACTATTGAATTAGAAGACAATGAAATGTCTTGGATAACAGGAGAAAGCAATATTTTAAAACATAGCAAATATATAATTGATTTAATAGAAGTAGGAGACTATGTAAATGGACATAGAATTTTAGAAAAGACAAAAATAAAAAATAATGAGATGCAAGTATGTATATTAAAAGATAATAATAGCAGTAATTGGATGACTATTAATAATTACACCTTAAAATCAATAGTTACAAAAGAAACTTTTGCTAATATTGAATATAGAATAGGAGAAAACAATGAGTAGATACTTAACACAAAAAGAAGATGGTACATATTTAGAAGAAATAGAAAGTATGGATATGTGTAAATGGAAAATAAACGAAGTGTGTTGTAATGGAGAATGTGAATATGTAGCAGACTATCCTTATCCTTATTGCAAATGCGAAAGTAAAGAAGATTGTCAATATTTTGAAAAAGAAGATGGAATAGTAAAGGAAAATTAATATAAATACAAAGGAGCATATATATGGGAAAAACTAACAGAAGTGCTAGAGAAATGTTAGAAAAGATATACGGAAAGAAATGTATGATTCATGAGGGAATAAGAAAACTAAATCCACCTAAACCAAGTAAAGGAACTTATAGAGGAAAGAGTATTGCAAATCAGCTTACATATCATCATTTAAAATCAAGAAGTGCTCGGAGGAAAAGCAACAGCAGAAAATGGTGCATGTCTTTGCAGAAAATGTCATGATTGGTTAGAACAGTTAAGTGCAAAGGAAAGAGAAATAGTGAACGAAGAATTAAGACAATATAAGAAAAACTTTACTTTAAATGTATATGAAATTACAACTGAAGAAGTTAAGCAAAAACAAATAATAGAGCCAGAAGAAAGAGAAGAAATAATAAGAATCCCAGTATATGATACAACAGAGCAAGAATATGAGGAGTACTTGCAGCAAAGAAGAAAAAGAGAGTTAGAAAAGCCAAGATGGAAAGTAAGAGATGAAGAACGTTAAGGAGGAGTAATAATGTTAGATAAAAAAAAGGGAATTGAATTTACAATTGACATAGAAGAAATAACAGATTATGAAGAATTTAACAAGAACAAAAATTGTATATTTGAATTACAAAAATTAGTTAATAATTATGATTATTTTTTACAAATAGGATTTAATGAAAGAAATATATTAATGTGTACAGGAAAGATTGTAAGTTATACTAAAAAAGAATGTGAAGCATTATATACTTTATTTAAAAATGATTATAAAAGAATAATAGAAAAATATTATGGGAAAGTAAAACCTATTGATAAAATGAAAATGTATTTTAGTTTAATATAAAGGTAGGTGTAAATAATGAATGATAAAGAAATTTTAGAATATTTTAAAAAAAATAAAGGAATAGGAACAAATCTTAAAATTACAGGAGTTTTAAATGTACTAACAAATTTAATAATATATAAAGGTTGGATTACAGAAGATGAATTTAATAAAGCGGTAGAAACATCAGTAGATAATATAGCAAAAAAAGCATTAGAAGAAATGACACAAAAGGAAAGAGAAGATTTAGAAGCACAAATTAGAATTGAAAAAGACCCTTTTTTTGGTAGTTTATTTAAAAAATATGAAGAAAGGTAGGTGTATATATGAGTAAAGCAGATGATATGTTTGAAAAATTAGGATATAAGATAGAAAATATGACAGATAAGGATGGACATATATGGGGAATAAGTTATAAAAACGATGGAGAATATTATGATATAGATTTTGATTTATATGATAAAACAATATGTGTTGGCTCTCAAGGTAATTTTGAAGCTGTTTATTTTACAATGCAAGATTTAGAAGCAATAAATGAAAAAGTAAAAGAATTAGGTTGGTTAGATAGGTAGGTGTATATATGAGAAAAATAAAACAATATACAAGAGCAGAAATAAGAGAAATAACACTAAAAAGATGGAAAGAGAGACATAAAAATGACAATATGTAATAATTGTAAACATTTATGGAAAAGATGTAGTAAATTATATTGTAATAATATTACAAATACTGCATATAGCAAAAGTAAAAAAGAATGTAAATATTTTGAAGAAGGAAAAAATGTACGACATTATTATTCTAAAAGTAATAAATATAAATCAAGGTAGGTGTATATATGAACGAAGAAGAAATAATTGAATATTTAAAAGAATGTATTGAGCACAGTAGATATAATTTTGAAAATTTTGGAGAGAATAATTATCTTGATAAATCTACACAAAATGCAATACAAGGTTTATTAGATTTATATGAAAAAGAAAAAGAAAAGAATAGTAAAGCAATAGGACATATAGAAAGTTGCAAAACAAGTTTAGGAAATTATATACTATCGCCAAATGAAACAGAATACTTATTACAAATTTTAGAGGAGGAATAACTAATGAATAATGAAGAAAAGAAAGCAATAGAAACAATAGAAGAATTATTAAGAAGTGATGAACCAATATGTGAATATATGTTAAAACATCAAGAAATAGATGCAATGAGAAAATTATTAAATCTAATAGAAAAACAAGCCAAAGAAATAGAAGATAAAAAAGAAGAAATATATTCTATTGCTAAAACTAATTATATATTAGGACAGACAGATGAAAGAAGTCAGTGGTACAAGAAAATAAATGAGAAGATAGAAGAATATGAAAAAGATATAAAAGATTTTGTAAATACAGATAATTCAGGAAGATTTACAAGAGATAAATGCATTTTAACTTATTATGTGGAAGTCTTAAAAGAATTAATAGGAAAGGAAGAATAATTATGGAAGAAGTTTGGAAAGACATTCAAGATTATGAACGGTTTATATCAGGTAAGCAATTTTGGAAATGTAAAATCATTAGACAGAAAAACATTTGACAGTGTTAGAAAACAAGTAAAGCATTTAAAAGGAAGAAAATTAAAACCTGCATTAGATGTTAGAGGTTATAAATGTGTCGTTTTAACTAAAAAAGGCAAACAAAAGACATATAGAGTACATAATCTAGTTGCTCAAGCCTTTTGCAAAGGATATAAAACAGGTTTAGTAGTAAATCATAAAGATGAAAATAAAACAAATAATTTTTATTTAAATTTAGAGTGGTGTACTCAAAAAGAGAATGTTTGGTATTCCAAAATGAGGAAAGAAGTCCTATGTGTCGGTAGAAAGTTAGGAAAGGAAGAATAATATGAGTAGTTTAAATTGTTCATTAGGATTTATAATTGACTTAAATAATGTGTTAGATAAATTGATGGAAGATAAAACAATACAAGCACAAATAAGCAATATAACAATAGTACCTATTGGAGAAAAAGAAGATACGATAAGTGGTAAAAGACAAGTATTTGAAATTGTCAGGTATATTAAGGAGTGATTTTATGACCACAGAAGAACAAAGAGATTATTGGGAAGAAAGATATTATAAAGAACATATAAAAAATATAAAATTACAAAGAGAAATTGAAGTTTTAAAACAAAAAATAAGTAATAATATTGCTAATAATTAGAAAATATGATAGTATATTATTGGAGAAATAATATGGAAAATTGTGAAATGGTAGAATATAATTTATGTCTTCGGCTGTACTGGACTTGCTGAAGGGGATTGGCAAGGTAAATATAAATGCAATTATTATCAAAAATTAAAAAAAACAAGTGATTATTTAAAAATAATTGGAAAGAGAGATAATAAATATGTTTTTTATAGGGTTAATAGTAGGAATAATTTTAGGAATAGCAATTATGGCAATATTACAGATTAACAAAGACGAAAAAACATCGAAGAGGTTTGATAATTATGAGAAATAAAGAAAGTAATAGAGCAAGAATTATAGATGCGGAATACAGAAAAAAAGTTAAATGGGAACAAAGTCAAAAGAATAAAGAAAAGAATAAAAGATATTCATAATTGTCTAAATTTAAAATTAAAGGAGATGATATAATTGGCAAGAAACAAATTAACAGATAAACAAAAAAAGAAAATAGTAGCTGATTATGTCCAAAATCAAAATTATTTAAAAACTG
>Ga0310786_10001197_pt1 | contig 41695 bp, 48 predicted proteins | sample AusTroGonzalo_MG_FD_203881 | JGI IMG/M metagenome (GOLD analysis project Ga0310786, IMG submission 203881) | Bovine rumen microbial communities from tropical cattle in Woodstock, Queensland, Australia - Gonzalo_03 (v2) (version 2) | ecosystem: Host-associated > Mammals > Digestive system >...
ATCTAAATACATCTTCTTGTAAAGTGTTTCTATCAACTAGGCTTTTTACGAATTTTAAATCTTCCCTTGTATATAATTCTAGTGCCATATTTTCCCCCATACAACATTCGATACTTTATAAAAAAAGTATAACAAAAAAAGAATAACTTTTAAAGATAAAAATTATTCTTTTATTAAACTTAATCCAACTCTTTGTTTTTCTTTATCAATATCAGATACATAAACTGTAATTATGTCTCCAACTTTTAATATTTCACTAGGATGAGATACAAAATCTTTACTCATTTTTGATATATGAACTAAAGCGTCATCATGAAGACCAATGTCAACAAATGCACCAAATGGTAAGACATTTCTTACAGTTCCTTCAAGTTCCATACCTTTTTCTAAATCATCAATTGTTAATACATCACTTTTTAAAGTCACTTTTTTGATTTCGGATCTTGGATCTATAATTCCATTAATTAAGTTATCTTTTATCATGCTTAATTTGTCAGAAGATATATTATATTTTTTTATTATTTCTTCATCATTTACTTTATCAAGGATATTTTTTCCTTCTTCTTTACCTATTAAATTTAAATCAAATCCTATATCACTAATAATATTAGATACAAGAGTATAATCTTCTGGATGGATATTTGTTTTATCAAGTGGATTAGTTCCATCAATTATTCTTAAAAATCCAGCACATTGTTCAAATGTAAGGTCAGATATACCTTTTATTTTTTCAAGTTCTCCTCTTGATTTTATCTTTCCATTCTTCTCTTTATAATCAAGTATTCCTTTAATTGCTTTTTTATCTAAACCTGAAACATGAGAAAGTAAACTTTCTGATGCGTTATTTATATTAACACCAACTCTATTAACAATTTTACTTACAACGAAATCAAGTTCTTCATCTAATTCTTTTTGTTTTAAATCATGTTGATATAAACCGATACCAATTGATTTTGGATCTATCTTAACAAGTTCTGATAAAGCATCTTGTAACCTTCTACCAATTGATACTGCACTTCTTTGTTCTACAGAAAAATCTGGAAACTCCTTTTTTGCAAGTGGTGATGCTGAATATACTGATGCTCCAGCTTCACTAACAACAACGAACTTAACATCTAAGTTATTTTTCTTTATTACATCAGCAACAAAACTTTCGCTTTCTCTAGAAGCTGTACCATTACCTATAGCAATGATTTTTACATCATATTCTTTAATTAAACTAATTAAAGTTTTTTCTGATCCTTCTTTATCATTTTTAGGCTCATGAGGATATATAACTCCTATTTTTAAAACTTGACCAGTTGGTGATAATACAGCGAGCTTACAACCAGTTCTAAATGCGGGATCAAAGCCTAATACCACAGCTTCTTTTATTGGTGGAGTTAAAAGTAAATTTTCAAGATTAGTACCAAACTCCTTTATACCAACTTCACTAGCATTATCAAATAGTTCGGTTTTTATAATTCTTTCAATACTTGGAAACATTAATCTTTTATATGCATCTTCTATAAATAATTCATAATCTTTTCTAAGTGGAAAATTTTTATCCCTTAGTATCTTATTTTTTAAATAGTCAATCATCCTATTGTGATCATTATTTATAGAATATGTTATGACTTTTTCTTTTGCTGCTCTATTTATAGCAAGTACTTGATAACTTTTTATACGAGATACTTTTTCTTTAAAGTCATAATATATTTCATATAGTTTATTTTCATCTTCAGCACTTTTCTTTTTCTTGGTTTCGACTTCACCAAATTTACGAGTGTTTTCAGTTATATAATCTCTAAATTTAACATCACTATTTATTTTATCAGCAATTATATAACCAGCATTTATTATAGCTTCATCAACTGTTTTAACTTTATCATTTAAATAAGGCTTTGCAATCTCTTCTCTAGATTTATTTGGAAATTTCATAATTTCAATAGCAAGTGGTTCTAAACCTAGTTTTATAGCCTCAGTACCTTTAGTTTTTCTTTCTTCTTTAAATGGTTCATAAATATTATCTACTTCACTTATTTTTGTACATGCTAAAATGGCTTCCTTTATTTCAGGAGTTAACATCTTCTTTTCATCAATCAATTTAATAACTGTTTCTTTTCTTTCAAGTAGATTAATTTGATATTCGTATACATCATTTATTGTTCTTATTTCATCTTCATTTAAGTAACCAGTTACTTCCTTTCTATATCTTGCTATAAAAGGAATTGTTGCTCCTTCTTTTAACAAGTTTATAACTGATTCTATTTGTTTAGTTTTAATCTTTAATAATTCACTAACTTTATTTATTATTACTTCGTTCACTTCTTATTATCCTTTCATTATGCTTTTTTATTATATCATTAATAATGAAAAAAATTGATGTACTTTACATCAATTTTTATTCATAATTTTTATTTAAATCACTTATTAAAATACTATACTTACTATTTCCACGATACTCTTTTGTTTCTTCATCAAAATCATCATCATCATATGTAAATACCGTTAACGTAATTCTTGATTTAATATCGTTATATTTACTTCCTGCAGTTAGTTTAATTGAAGTAATAAATGTATCATCATTATATTCATTTTCTTCAATATGTGAATAAAATGAATCATTTCTATGTTTGTATGCATCATATAAATAAACTTCTATATAATCATAATTTGTCTGAGTTGTTGAAGGTCCAAAAATGTTTTGAGATATTTTTGTACCATCATTTAATTCATATGATAAATTAAATCCAACTTTATATTTCTTTTCAGGATTTACTTCATTAAATTTTTGATAGTAATACTCTGCGTATCTTCCTGAATAACTTACAGTTTCATCATTAGAAAAAAATGCTTGGAATGTATTAATATCTTTTTTTACTTGTACTCTTGTTTCAAAACTTTTATATAGTGAAAGTGAATTCCCATTTCTATCATATAAACCTATTACTATATTGTTATCATCTACATACTTAGGAGTATCATCGACAACTTGTTGATTGTCTTTAACTTCTTCTTTTATTTTAGGAACATGATCTTTAGGATTGTCTTTTTCACTACATGAACATAAAAGTAAAATCATAATTATTATTGCTATATATTTTTTCATTTTTTATCATCTCTTACATATATGATTATTTCATAAGAGCATAAAAAAAACAAGATTTTAAATCTTGTTTTTTTGTATACTATTCAATAGTAATATTGATTTTATTTTCTACTACTTTGAACATAGCTGGTACAGAATATTTAAGTACTGCTACAATCATAATAATGAAAGTGATGATACTAGCAAAAGTAGGAACAACTCCTTCTTTAGAGATACATCCGATCATGTCAAATAGATATGCTAATGTAACAAGTCCGTAGAAAACAAGTCCAAATAATCTAAAGAAACCAAATTTGAATTTTTTTAGTCCAGGAACTAATTTTTCAAAATTAATTGCTACAGCAACAACATATAATATACCAATTACAAGTGCGATGATAGCAAATACTTTTGCAAGTCCTAAACAAGCATTTAAATCAAACATGTCTGAGTGAAAAATGCTATATTTCATGCTTGTTTCAAAATATTCAATTTTAAACCAAGAATAAAGCATAAGCATTAAAGTAAAGATTCCAAATAATAATGTGAAGAATCTTCCTTTCTCAATTTTGATTTCTGGTTTAGATTTTTTGCTTTCAGCCATTACTAACTCCTCCAATTCATTTTTATACATTTATTATATAAACTTTACTAATAAATTGTCAATGAAAATTAATGCATAAATACTACTTATAATAGTATATTCTTTTAGATTTTTTATAATGAAAAAAAGCAAGTTGTGTACTTACTTTTTTAGTTAACTGAAATATCACCAGATGTTGTTTTTATTTTCAACTCAAATTCAGCTTTTCTGTCTGAATTATTTACATCAATATCTCCTGATGTTACTTTAGCATTAACATAAACATTATCAACACTATGTATTTTTACATCTCCACTTGTTGCCTTAATATATGAATTTTTTGAGATATTAAATTTATCTATTTCAATATCTCCACTTGTAACTTCAATGTTTAAATATTTATTTACTTTATTTACTTCAATATCCCCTGATGTTACATCGATATTTAAATTATTAACTTTATTTATTTTTACATCTCCAGAAGTTAATTTTAAAGTGGCATCCTTAATGTTTTTAGCAGTTATATCTCCACTTGTTGCTTTAACTTTTAATGACATATTATCAAAGCTATCAAGTTTTACATCACCACTTGTTGCATGAACATTCATTTTATTACTATATTCACTTGGTAGATAAATTTTTATTTTATTAGATTCATTTATACAAAAGAAACAAAATTTTCTTTTATTTCTTAATTCTATATTTAAATCGTTATCTTGAATTTCAGATGATACTTTATCATTTTTAGTAGCATACATTTCTACTTTTACTTGATTATCTATAGAATTATATACATATATATCAGATGATTTAACATAAATATTTATATTTTTAAATTCTTCTACACTATATGTTTTTTCAAGCGTTAATTTTGCCTTTTCTCTTTTAAACATTCCTTTTGGATTTGCTATAAGAAATGTTCCAAGAACAAGTATTAATATTGTAAGTAATGTAATCATTACTATATTGTATGTCTTACTCACACTTATCACATCCTTCATCATCGTCATCAACATTCATTATTAACTGTATTACTTGCATTACTAAAGCATAAATAATCCAAATAATCCAACTAATATGCCAATTACCTGTTGCAAAACTATAAAGTAAATATGTTATTAAAAATATTAAACTTGTAATACTTTTAATATGTTTATATTTTGGATTATGTTTTGCCTCTTTTCTTTTTTCTATAATTTTCTTTTCATCTTTTTCAATATTTGGAAGTGATGCAAATCTATATATTAAATTAACAACTCCTAACATTCCAATAATTAAAAATCCTGATACTGTTAATTCATCACTTGCAAATTTGAAACTATCAAAAACAATAACCCATATAATTGCTAAAACAAAAAGTATTAAACTAATACATACTGCTTTAGCTCTTTCCTTTCTTACATAATCTCCTTTTAAAAGAGATTGTTCAGTTTTGATTTCTTCATCTGTTTTTTTATTTGAACTACCCTTTAATAATTCGTCTGTTTCTATTTCATATAGTTCACATAGTGGAACAATTTTATCAAAATCAGGTAATGATTGATCTAGTTCCCACTTTGAAACTGATTGTCTAGAAACATTTAATTTTTCTGCAACATCTTCTTGAGATAAGCCTTTTTCTTTTCTTAATTTAACTAATCTTTCTCCTAATGTCATAATATTTTTCTTCCTTTCATGCCCTAAATATACTAAAAAAATCAGTTGCGAACTACCAAGTAAACTTGGAAATTACGCAACTGATTATAACATTTATTATTCTGCACCACAAGTGTTGTAATATTCAGTTAGAAAACCTGAACTTATATCATCTTCTGTAAGTGTATCTCCAAATTTGAACTCAGAAATATAATGGTCTCCATCAGTGAACCATATAGTTTTTTCACCATTATTATAATATACACTTCCTGTGGTATATTTATTGTTCTTTTGATAATCTAAAGTATCAGATAAACTAATACAATATGTACCAGAAGTTGATAAAGTTCCGTTTGTTTCTTCTGCCACAACATATGTCTCAATAAGTTTAGCAATATCGTTTATCTCATCTTGCACAACATTTACATCATAACTAGTAGTTGTAGTTTTCTCTTGTGTTTTGCTACTAGATTCTTCTTTATCTTTCTTTTTTGATGCTGCATTTAATGTAACAACTGCAATTGAAATACATAAATACAAAATAAATAAAATTAAAATTGCACGACTACTTTTAATTACCTGAATCATACCTTCAACACCTACTTTTATATAGTTAATTATAACATATAATAAACAATTTATAAACAAATAAAATTAAGATAAATTGTGAATAATAAACTCATAATATTCTACAATAATATTACTTTTCTTACTTTCATCAATTAACGTTCTTGCTTCTTTTATGTCATCGGTTATTATGTTATCAACATTTAGTTTAATCATCTTGTTTATACTATCTTCTTTATTTACAGTCCAAGCATAAATTTCTTTTCCTTCTTTATGAATTCTCTTAATAAATGACTTATTAATATTACTTGCTTCAATGCTAAATCCATCAGCATATTTTAAATCTGACACATCTCCAAATGCTATACTTAAAACATAGATAGTTTTTATATTTTTATTATATTTTTTTACCTTTTTTAATGAATCATATTTTGATGATGTTACAACAACATTGTTTGCAAACTCATGATTTTCAATAATATCAACAACTGTTTTTTCTAAATCGATTTCTTTACCCGTTGGTTTTAATTCAATGTTAAGTTTCATGTTATTATCTTTAGCCCAGATAATTACATGATCTAAATTTGGAATATATTCATTTTTATATTTTTCACCAAATTTATAACTTACATCAATTGTTTCTATTTCTTCATAATTAACATCATTTATATTTATATCTTTTCCAGTAACTCTTTTTAAATTACTATCATGCGATACTATTATTACCCCATCTTTTGTTTCTTGAACATCAAGTTCTACCCAGTTAGCTCCATACTCCCTAGCTTTTTTAAAAGCAATCATTGTATTTTCAGGATAATCTACAGATGCTCCTCTATGAGCTGTTACTTCAATGTTTTTTACATATTCAATATTTAAAGATAAATTCCCTTTAAAATAATTATAAGTAAATATTGTTCCAGATATTATTAATATAACTATTACTATATATTTAAATACATTTATTTTATGTTTATTCTCTTCTTTTCTTAAGCATGAAGATAAATCAATAACATTTACTTCTTCATCTTTAATTTCTTTATGTTTTAAAAATAAATATGTTATTGAAGCATAAGACATTGGAACAGATAATAAAGAAAATAATATTAGTGATATACCTAAAAATATTGCAATAATACTTATCATTAAACTACTTAATATAACTTTGTTAATAATATAGTGATGAATTAGAAGTATTAAACCTACTCCAATTAAAACAAATATAATATAAAATAAATATATTAGTGATTCAGTAAACATTATCTTAAAGAAATCTTTAAGATGATGTTTCTTACCCAAGTTTATACTTTTCTTTCTAGCTTTTCTAAAACTTAAATTATCATATAATATATAATTTATAGAATATATCCATCTAAAGAATGTTACAAATAATATAATCATTAATAATACATATAATGATAAATATAAATAATTAGACATTATATATTCTTTAATGTATTCTGGTACTTTTATAACACTTATAAAACTTACACCTATTCCTATATTTAAAAAAGGTATTAAAAATAACACAAAAAATATTAATCCTATATTAGATAATTTTAAAAATCTAAGAGATTTCTTTAAAGATAATTTTAATGTATCTTTTAAGTCTATCTTTATTTTTTGCCTTGATGCTTCACATATTAAAATGATCGTAACTATTTCATACATTGTATAAAGCATCATAATAATTAATAAAATAATTATTAGTGATATTGTTAATGGCTTTTTTATAAATTCTAAAATATTTTCTATCGTTAAAAATTTGTATCCATTTACTTTCATTATTAACTTAAATAATAATGTGAATAACGGTGAAAAGATAAATATTGTTAGTAATTTATATATTAATTCAAACTCAATTAATTGTTTAAAATTATAAGTTAAATAGTTTTTTACATTCTTAAACATAATACTTATCCTTTCTCTTTTTATAAAATGTATTATACCATATAAATAAAACACTCGACATATTGTCGAGTGTTTTTTATTATTTTCTTTTAAACATATTCCAGAAGCTATTTAATAGTTTTGTCATAAAGAAACTAAATGTTCTATTTGAAACTCTTTTACCAACTTTATATTGCATTGAGTTCTTTTTCTTTCTTTCTTTTTCTCTAGCTTCTTTTTGTTTTTGCTTTTCTTCTTGAGCCAATCTTTTAGCCTCTTCTTTTGCAAGTTTTTCATCCTCTTTGGCTTTTTTAATTGCATCTTCTTGGTCTTGTTTTTCTTTATTTTTTACAGCAATTTTTTCAGCAGCAGATTCATCATTTATATCTTCATCATATTTTCCACATAATGGACTATTATTTATAATTTTATTTCTTGTTGTTGCATCAATAACACCAATTCTACTTTGAGGTGGTAAAATAAATACTCTTTCACAAACACTTGGTTCACCTTTTTCGTTTTGGAAACTTACAATAGCTTCACCAGTTCCAAGTTCAAGTATTGTTTCATATGTATCAAATGCAGGATTACTTCTAAATGAGTCAGCAGCAGCTTTTGCAATTTTTTGATCTGCTGGAGTATATGCTCTTAGGTTATGTTGAACTCTATTTCCAAGTTGTTCTAATATTGTTGCAGGAATATCAGTTGTATAGTGAGATATAAAGTATAGACCTATTCCTTTAGATCTTATTAATCTTACTATTTTCTCAACTTGTTTTAATCTATATGAAGGCATTTCTCTAAATAAGAAATATGCTTCATCAAAGAAAAATACTATTTTTGGTTTTTCTTGATCACCAACTTCTGGCATTGAATCATATATTTTTGTAAACAAACATAGCATAATTGCTGAATACAAATCTGGATTCTTATATAATTCAACAGCATCTAATATGTTGATAATTCCTCTACCATTTTGATCAAAAGCAATGAAATCTTTTATGTCTAGTTCTGGTTCTCCAAAGAAATTATCAATTCCTTGGTTTTCAAGAACGCTTAAACTTCTTAATATTACTCCAACACTTTGAGTTGTAATATTACCATATGTTGTTATGTAGTCTTTTCTATTTTCGCCAACATAATTTAAAGCCATTTTTAAGTCATCTAAATCATCAAGATCCATGCCTTCATCTTTAGCAATCTTAAATAGAATATTTAAAACGCCTTCTTGTGCTTCAGATAATCCAAGCATCATAGATAAAATAGTTGGTCCTACTTCTTCTACTCTAAATCTTATAGGATGACCATTAACTCTAAATACATCCCAGAATCTTACAGGAAATTCTTTAACTTCAAAATCATTTAATTTTAAGCTATCTACTCTTTTTTGAATGTTTTCATTCATTTCTCCAATAACAGCAGTACCAGCTAAATCACCTTTAACATCAGCCATAAATACAGGAATGCCTGCATCTGATAAACTTTCTGCCATTACTTTAGATGTAATAGTTTTACCTGTTCCAGAAGCTCCACAAATTAGTCCATGTCTATTAGCTAGATTAGTTAATAAACAAGCTTCTGTTTTGTTATTTTTACCAATTAGTATTTTGTTTTCTTTAATCATAACCTTACCTCTTAACTTTTATACTTATAGTATAGCATAAAAAAAGTAGAAATTATATTTTTCTACTTATTTTACTATTGGAACTTATTAAATATAACTTTTATTATTTTGTTTTATTTAAACATTTGAATACTACTGCAGCTATAACAGCACCAACAAGTGGAGCTACAATAAATACCCAAACTTGAGAAAGGGCTTCTCCACCTTGAATAACAGCTGGAGATAAACTTCTTGCTGGGTTAACAGAAGTTCCTGTTAAACCAATACCAAGTAAATGAACAAATGTTAATGTAAGACCAATAACAATTCCTGCTACATTTGATTTTTTTTCATCACTTGTTACACCTAAAATTGTATAGATGAAAATGAATGTTAATATTACTTCAGCAATTAATGCTCCTGCTAAGGTAATATTAAATGCAGATAATTCTCCATATCCATTAGCACCAAGTGCAAGTGTACCAAGATTTGTTGATGATAAAATGAAATATAAAATTCCAGTTGCAGCAAATGCACCAGCAATTTGTGCAATTACGTATCCAATAAAATCTTTAAATGATATTTTTTTGCTGATTAACATAGCAAGTGATACAGCTGGATTAACATGACATCCAGAAATATCACCAATAACGTAAGCTGATGCGATGATTGCAAATCCAAATGCAAGTGCTGTTGCTAAAAAGTTACCTGTAATAACAGCAATACCAGTACCAAATAAAACTAGAGTTAAAGTTCCAATAAATTCTGCGATATACTTTTTCATATAATCACATATCCTTTCTTACTTTAATTGTATTCTTATATATATTTTTTTTCAATAAAAAAATATAATCACAAGTGATTATATTCTTCTTTTTTGAGATTTAAATACAATTTTTGCCATTAGAGATGTTGGAAGAATTCTAGCTATAAATTTAGTAAATTTAACGCTAATGCCAGGTGTAATGTAAAATTTATTTAAGTGTTTTAATGCATAGGCTGCAACTTTAGCACTACTTGCTTTACTTATCTCAAATTTAACATTAGCAGTTTTTTCAAAATTTGTTTGAACTGGACCAGGACATAAAACACTTATTTTAACATTTGATTTTTCTTTTTTTAATTCTTCTCTAATACTTTCAGATAATCTTAAAACATAAGATTTTGTTGAATAATATGTTGCCATTAATGGTCCAGGCAAGAATGCTGCAATAGAAGCAACATTTAATATATGACCTTTATTTTTCTTCTTCATTGAAGATAAATATAATTTAGTTAATGTATGAAGTGCTACTATATTGGTGTTGATCATATCTATATCTTTATCAAGATTTGTTTTATCAAAATATCCACAATCACCAAACCCAGCATTATTAATAAGTAAATCAATATCTGGATGTTCCTCATATAATTTTTTACAATTATCAACATTACTTAAATCCATTTTTACAGTAATTACTCTTGAATTAGTAACTTTATTTAATTCTTCTTTTACTTTTTTTAATTTTGCATCATCTCTTGCAACTAAAATAAGTTCATCCGTTTTATTAACTAATAGTCTTGCAAAATCTCTTCCTATTCCAGATGATGCACCTGTTATTAATACTTTCATATATATCACCTACTATGTTTATTATAACTCATCTTCCCATATATTTTCCTTAAAACCAATTAAAACTTTATTATCAAGGATTAATAATGGTCTTTTTACAAGCATGCCATCACTAGAAAGTATATCTAATTTATCTTCAAAATCTAATTCTTTTAATGTTTCTTTTAAATTTAGTTCTCTATATTTAATACCACTAGTATTAAAAAATTTATTTATGTCTAAATTACTTAATTTAATCCACTCTCTTAACTCTTCTTTCGTAGGATTATTAATTTTTATGTCTCTATCAATATATTTAACATTATTATCATCTAAATACTTTTTTGCTTTCTTACAAGTTGAACATTTTGGGTATTCTATAAATAACATAATCTCACTTCTTTCAATATATATAATAACAAAATAAGCATGAAGAAAAAATTCTTCATGCTTATTAGTTTATCTTTTTACCACAAGATTTACAGAATTTAGAATCAGAATCAATAAGTGATCCACAATGTTTACAATATACTTTTTCTTCTTCAGCAAAACCTTTTTTAATTGCTCTTGCTGTTGTTTCAACGGCACCTTTTGATGCTCTAGCTGTTGTATCAGCAATGTCTTTTAAATCTTCTTCATGTTCTGAAACAACATTTTTATGAGCTTTAATAGAAGCTCCTTCTAAGTTTGTAATCATATTTTCTATTTCTTCTTTTGACATACCTGTTGCTAAATTTAATGATTTAAATTGATTACTTAACATTTTCCCTTTTAATTTAGTACCAAACATCATCATCATTGCAAAAGCAAAAACAACACCAAAAATTACAATACCTACAACAAAAAATATAATAAACATAGGATTTATATCTAAAAATAACATGTTATATTCCTCCCTCAAAACATTTATATTATACCATATTTAGCGCATTTTTTAAAGATACACAAAACATTTTTAATTGACATTTGCTACATATTTTTGATAAAATCAGTAACGTTTGTGTGGTGAAAATTATGTATAAAAAAGAAAAGTTATTAAACATTAAAAATGATTTAACAAAAATTGCTGCAACAGCTACAATTTCTTCAATTATATTAAGCACTTTTACAACAAACATGGTAAAAGCAGATGACAAATATCCTCTTATATTAAATACCATTGATAAAACAGATGAAGAAAAGGATTTAGAATTTGAAACCATAAAAGAAATGTCTGATTTTTATTCACAAGTTTTTGAACTTGATGAAAAAATAATATATAAAAAAATAGAAGAATTAATAAGTGAGGAACCTTATGCTTGGGATTATGCTAATGTTATTAATGAAGAAAGTTATCAATCAAAAGAGCAAGCTATAGCTAGAACTATATATAATATATATAGAAACCCTGAAGATTATAACTTTACTGAAGAAGAAATAAAATCAAAAGAAGAATATAAACTTGATAATTATTTACCTGAAGAATTTGTTTATAAATTTGGAATGGTACTTGATGTTAATCCATATCTTGCAATGAGTATTGGATACTGTGAATGTGGAAGAAAACTAGATAGTACAAACTTTATAAAGAATCATAATATTGGCGGTATAACTGGATCTAATGGTTATATTAAATATCAAAATGAAGCATCAGGAATATTTAGATTTATTATTATGCTTCACGATAACTATCATGTTAATTTACAAAGTGGAAAGAAAAAAATTAGTTCTATGGCATCAACATATTGTAGTCAACCAGAACATTGGAATAGTTTAGTATCATCTATTTATTCTGAACTTATTAATAATGGTTTTGATTATAGTTATAAAAATAATGTTGATAAAAATGATGATTTAGAACTTGCTTATTATGATGAAAGTGAAGAATATATAAAAATATTAAAAAAATAATGGGGATTTATATCTCCTTTTTTTATATAAAAAAAATCAAACCAAGAATAAATGGTTTGATCTTATTATCAATATGGGGCGGGATGTGGGAATCGAACCCACGCATACTAGAGCCACAATCTAGCGTGTTAACCACTTCACCAATACCGCCATGTCTTGACTTAAATAATCTAACATATATACATAAAAAAATCAAGTAGTTATACTACTTGATTAGATATTCAATTGCTTTCTTTAAAGCTAATTTTCCATATTCATAAGTAACAGATCCTTGTTGATATGCTATATATGGTTCTCTTAGTGGACCATCACAAGATATTTCGATAGAAGAACCTTGTGTAAAAGAACCAGATGCCATTATTATCTTATCATCATAACCAGGCATATCTGATGGTTCTGGTAAAGCAAATGAATCAATTGCACTACCAAGCTGAATACCTTGTACATATTTTATTAATTTTTCTTTATCATTAAAGATTATGTTTTGCACTATGTCCGCTCTTTTTTCATCATATTTTGGTTCAACATCAAATCCTAATTTTTCTAATACTTTAGATGTTAATATTGCAGTTTTTAAACTTGATGCAACAACTGATGGAGCAAGATATATTCCTTGTAATATAGCTTTATTTATTCCAAGTGTAGGACCTACTTCTCTTCCTTCTCCAGGAAGGGTTAATCTTTCACCACATAAATCTATTAAATCTTTTCTTCCTGCAATATATGCTCCATTAGGGGCAATAAATGCTCCTAAGTTTTTAATTAAAGATCCTACCATAATGTCTGCTCCAACCTCTGTTGGAGTTTTATCTTCAACAAATTCGCAATAACAATTATCAACCATTATAATTATATTCTTATCCATATTTTTAATAAATTTGATAACTTTTTCTAACTTGTCAATTGTGATACTTTTTCTTGTTGAATAACCTTTACTTCTTTGTATCTCTATTACTTTAACTTTATTACTATTTATATACTTTTCAATTTTGTCATAATCAAAATCATTATTAACTAAATCTATTTCATCATATTTAATACCAAATGATTTTAAACTACTACTGTTTTCTTTAATACCAATAACTTCATGAAGAGTATCATACGGAGTTCCAGAAATAGAAAGCAATAAATCATTTGGTCTAAGAAGTGCAAAAAAGCAAACATTTAGTGCATGTGATCCAGATATAAACTGTGTTCTAACCAAAGCATCTTCTGCTTTTAAAACATCTTTAAAAACAAGTTCTATTTTTTCTCTTCCGATATCACTGTAACCATATCCCGTTGTTGAATTAAATGATGATTCACTTACTTCATTTTTTTGAAATGAAGTAAGTACTTTATCACTTATTTTATATGTTCTATCATCAATTTCTCTAAATATATCTTTTAACTCTGCTTCTGATTCATTAATTATTTTATTAACATCCATTGCAACCACCATCTACTACTATTACTTCTCCATTAATATATGAAGCTTCCTTAGAAGATATGAAATATACCACATTTGCTATTTCTTCAGGTTCAGCAAAACGTTGAAGTAATATCTTATCTTCCTCTTCTTTCATAAAATCTTTATCAAGTTCAGAATTCATATCTGTTTTTACCCAACCAGGAGCAACAGCATTAACTCTTACTAAAGGAGAAAAAACTGTAGCTAAATTTTTAGTTAAAGAAATAAGTCCTGATTTAGACGCATCATAATCAATACTTTCAGGATAAAGTGTGTCTATACCATTTGTTGATGAAATGTTAATAATTGATGCACCTTCTGAATTTATTAAATAATTATAAGCATATTTACTTGTTAAAAATGGACCTATAAGATTTGTATTTAATGTTTTTTTAAAATCATCAGATGTTTTATCTAAAAAAGGTTTATCAATGGCAATTCCTGCATTATTAACTAAAACATTAATAGTTTTATATTTGTTTATAGTTTCATTAATTAGATGTTTAACATCATCGTCATTTGAAACATCACCTTTTATAAGAAGAACATCTGCTTCATATTTTTTTTCTAATTCTTCTTTTAAACGATTTGCGGCTTCGTCATTTATAATGTAGTTGATAACTACATTATAACCTTCCCTAGCAAATCTAGTTGATATAGCTTTACCTATGCCTCTTGATCCCCCAGTAATAATTACAGTTTTTTTCATAAAAATCACCTAGGAATACTTTATCACATTTAATTAATTAAAAAAACAGCAAAATTGTTTATTTTGCTGTTTAATTTTTATTTTAATATAAAATTTGGAGTTCCCATTTGACTTGTTGGTACAAACCCTGCTTTTGATGAAATAACATCATCTAATCTATTAACAATATCAGCACATGTTAGTTCAACAGTTTTTGGTTCTCTTATTACAACTGATGTGTCTGGTTCACCATAAATTGTCCACTCATTTAAATCAACATCATCACCAACATATACTTTACCAATACATTCTGCTTCAAGGGTAATTCCTTCTTTTGTTTGTGCAGTTACAATAGCACTCATTCCAAGAGAATTACCTTTTTTTATTTCTTTTCCAAGTGTATTTGAAAATACATCTTCTTCAGCAATAACTGGTACACATCTTTGTTTAATAGATGTTATTTCTAAATTAAACTTATCGGCAAGCCATCCAACTGTATTCCACATATATGATGGTAAGAATTCTCTTTGATTTATAAGAATTTTTCTTTCATCATCGGTTATATTATCAACTGATGCAATTGCATCTTCGAATTCATCAATAGTTAAACCTACACCATGAGCATCTGCAAGAGCAATTCCATATTCCTCAACATTATATGAAGAAGAACCCTTAATTTTAGTTATTCTTTGTGTAGAACCTGCAAGTGTATAAATTAAATTACCCCAGAAAACATCTTGATATCCACACCCAGTCATTGTAACGCTATTGGCTTTAGCAAGTATATCAAGTTCTCTATATAATGTTGGATTACTATTTTCTGCAAAGAATGCTTCTTCACACGTTGTTATTAAATTTATTTTCTTTGAAAGTATCATTCTAGATACATCAGAAATATCATTTAATAAACTCATGGTAGTAACAATTGCAATATCTGCAAATTTTTCTGAAATATTTTCTATTTCATTTACATTTTGTATAACTATCTTTGATTTGATTTCTGGAAAAATTGCACTAACACTTTTTCCTATTACTGAATCACTAATATCATAAGCACCTACTAATTCGTATCCTTTATCAATAGCATACTGCATAGTATACTTACTCATTTTTCCACAGCCAACTTGGATAAACTTTTTACTCATCTAATCCGCCCTCTTTATCTATTAAATCTTTAAACTCTTGTTTAAATCTTATTTTTTCTTTTTCTTTTGCATCTTCATATATATTTCTTGCATTACATACTGCTTTATAGAAGTGTTTTATTTTAACACTAGTTTCATCATCATAAAGAGCAAATGTAAATGCATTTGCAAGAATTGTTAAACAAATATCAGGATATCTACTTGCAATTTCATATACTCTTTTATATTCATCTGTCATCTCAACTAAAAACTTAAATAATCTTTCTTTAATATAATCTGTATATTCAAGCTTAACACCAATTTGTTTTTCAAGTTTTGGGTATGTTCCCATTAAAATTTTAACTACTGTAGGTTTATCTGCTTCAAGGACATCTATTTTTTGAAAACGTCTTAAAAATGCTCTATCTCTTAAAATGTATTGTTCATATTCTTCTGTAGTTGTTGCACCAATCATTTTTATTGTTCCACGGTCAAGGCCAGCTTTAAGTTGATTTGCAAAATCTAAACCGCCAGACTTATTAACAAGTAAATGTGCCTCATCTATAAATAGAATTACATTTTTCTTATTAGATAATTCTTTTAAAATAAGATCTAATCTGTTTTCTGTTTGACCATTTACAACGTTGCTACCTAATAAAGAAGTAATATTTAATTTATATATTTTCCATCCTTCCAAAGCAGATGGTACATCACCAAACTTAATTCTATATGCAAGTCCTTCTACAATGGCAGTTTTACCAATACCAGGCTTACCAACCAATAATGCACTCTTTTCAGGAGTTAAAAGTGTTAAAATCATTTGTTTAATTTCTTCATCACGTGCTATCGCAGGATCAGTAATAAATTCTTTATCAGTTAAACACTCGGCGTAAGTCTCTAAATAGCTAATTTCTCTATTCATATTATCACCTATTTTCTATTTAAAATTATAGCAATTTACACAAAAAAAAACAATGCTTTAAGCATTGTTATTTTTTAAATGGCGCCTGATGTAGGACTCGAACCTACGACCTAACGGTTAACAGCCGTGCGCTCTACCGACTGAGCTAATCAGGCACTTGCTAATACATTATATAACATGTGGTTTTTATTTGTCAATTATTTTGTTCTAAAATATATTATATAACGTATTAGTTAAAATTATACTTCTTGAACCACTGCAATAATCATTGGTTTACATTCAGTTTCTTCGTATAAATATTTACTTAATTCTTCTCTTACCTCTGTTTTAATTTTATTGTAATCTACATATGTTGGAGTAATATTTCTTTCGATAACTCCTTGGCATATTTCTTTCATACCATTCATAATTTCTGTAGAGTCTTTAACATAGATAAATCCTCTTGTTGTAATTTCAGGACCTACAAGTAAAACCTTATCTTGTTTACTTACAGTGGCACTAATTAGAACAATACCACTTTCACTTAACATTTCTCTATCCTTAATTACTAGATCTCCAACGTCATCAGAACTTTTACCATCAATTAAAACATCTAAAATATTTTTATGTTCAAAACTATCTACATGATTTCCATCAACAATTTCTACAACATCACCATTTTGTTTAAGAAAGATATTTTCTTTTGGAATACCTAGTGATTGTGCTAAATTTGCATTACCAACCATGTATCTATATTCACCTTCAGCAGGCATATAATATTTTGGTTGAAGTAATCTAATCATAATCATTAAGTCTTCACTTGATGCATGATGTAAAATACTTTTATCTTTAGGAATAGATATAACATTACATCCAGCCATAGCTAAATCATTTTCAATTTTAACTAATTGTTTTTCAGTTGAATCATATCTTGGTTCAGCAAATATAACTGAATCATTTGGTTTAAGAGTGATGAACTTATCATAACCACTTAATATCTTACTAATAGATGCAAATGGATTTGCTCTTTCATCACTTATTAATAATATTGAATTAGAATCATTAATATTACTTAAATCACCAAGTAATCCATCTTTAATTTTTAAATATCCATTATCTAATCCAAAATTGACTACATTTTGTAATTTTTTACCCATAATTACTATTTTTCTATGTGAGTTTTCAGCAGCATCAAATATTTCTTGAATTGTATAAAGATGTGTTGGGAAAACTAAAAATAGTAATCTTTCTGAATTATGTGATAAAACATCCTTAAAAAATGAAGTTAATCTATGATTTGGAGAAGTATGACCTGGTTTTTCGGAAAATACAGATTCACTTAGTAAACATAATACATTTTGTTTTCCTACATATGCAATCTTACCAAGGTCCATACCATATGCATCTTCCATTGTAGGGTCAATAATAAAGTCTCCAGTATAACAAATTGATCCATCCTTTGTATTTAAAACATACATAACAGATTCTGGACAACTATGTGATACAGAGATTGGAAATACACTATTTTCCCCAAAAGATATTTTTTTGTGAGGAACAATAGTAGTTATGTTCTTTTCAGGAACTCCATCTTCAAGTAAGTTATATTTAGTAAATTTTGTTGCGTAAATATTTAAATCAGGAATTTCACCAACTAAATCTGAAACACCACCAAAGTTTTCGTAGTGGCTGTGCGTTAAAAAGACACCTTTAATTCTTTTTTTATTTTCAACTAAATATGAAAACTCAGGAATAATGTAATCAATACCAAAAAGATTTCCGGATGCATATTTAAGTCCGCAATCAAAAACAAAGATATCATTATCCACTTCAACAACATATAGGTTTTTACCATTTTCGTCTAATCCACCCATACTAAAAATCTTTATTTTACTCATAAAAATCACCTTTTCTAAAATAATAAATAAAGTTTTTTCAAGTGAATTAATTATATCAAATTATTAACAAAAATGCAAATTATAGATGATTATTTTCAGATAAGTGTTCATTAAGATAAAGAGATTTTAAATTATAATATTTAACATGTTTACTAAGTATATCAATATATATATCATCAAGATTATCACTTATATATATAATGTCCCCTTTGTCTATATTTCCAACAAACTTTATAAAGTTTGAATTATTTAAAATAAAACTTGGTTTTACTTTCAATCTTTTATCATTATCACAATTATTATTAATTAAAATACAATAATTTGTCTTATTAATATAATCATATTTAAATTCATATTCATTTAATAAGTCACCAATTTTTGAATAATTATCAATTATAATTGATATTGCGTTTTTATTTTTATTTCCCTTAATTATAGTTTTTTTTGTGTTTTCGTTTATTGAAATTTCAGGTTTAACTTCATCATAAACAAGTTTATATTCACTAAATACGTTATCAGATTTCATCTTATTATAACTTTTATTTACATTTACTATTAACCCGTTTATTCCCGGAATAATCCCATCACTATTAATTTCAGCATTAATGGATGGTACTATATTATTATCTTTAAAAACAATTATCTCCTTTTTTAACGGTGTATTATTTTGCACATACATTGCAATCTTATCAGTATAGTAAAAACTAAAGATCATTAAAAAAACTATTCCTACAACCTTTATATTTTTTGACATTAGTATCACCTATATAAATATATGAGGTATAGTGCTTATATATAAAAAAAAATCAGGAATTTTTATCCTAATTTTTTCTTAATTAATTCAGCTCCACGTTTTGGATCTTCAAATAATATATTATAAACAAGTTTATTGGATTTAATTTCATTAATAAATGTAATCTCTTCATTTGTAATTGGTAAATATCTTTCATCTTCTCTAGTTGCTGTTTTAATTAAATGGTCAGCACCTAATAAATAGTCTGGTGATACACCAAATATTTCCATAAATGAAATAATATTTTCTAAAGAAGGTGTTCTTTTACCATTTTCATAACATGAAATTAAAGATTTACTTGCACCAATCATATCAGCTAAGTTTTGTTGTGATAAACCTTTATCTATTCTTAATTCTCTTAATCTTTCACCTTTAAACATATCTATACACCTGTAAATAATTTTAAGAAAATTAGTTTACTCATTGTCAAAAGTTGACTTATTGTCGACGATTATTCTTGTGCTACATACGTTCATAAAATATAATTTAAGTATGAAAAAGTTAAAAGAATTAAGGTTAAAAAATAAACTATCTGTTGTACAAATGGCAAGTATTGTTGGCATATCGTCAACATATTACTGGCAGATTGAAAATAAAGACCGCAGGCTTTATTATGAGCTTGCAGTCAAAATTGCTAAAGTATTTAAACTTAAACCTGACGATATATTCTATGATGAGTTTTAGTTATCAGACTCTTCACTTTGAATATCTTCTTTGTCAGATTTTTTTCTTTTAAATTTATTAACAAATCTACGTCCTAACCAAGACATATTCTCTATCTGTTCAATTTTTCCGTATGGAGTGTCTCTTAGTTTTGAGTCCATCTCTTCTCTTGCTTTTCTTCTCGCAGGCATTGTTAAATCATCTGCCAAATATTTTGCATCTCCAGCTATTTTTTTTGCAACCCTTCCTGCTTTTGATTCTTCTGGTTCATCACTTTCATAATGTTCTAACTGTTTAACTTTACATTTTTGTGAAACCTTTGTAAACATATCTGTATACTCTTTATTTAAAGGACTACTTGCAAATTTAGTTTCAAAATCCATACAGTCACTACAAGTTTTCCCAAAATCTTTAATTCTATCAAATAATTCATCTATTTCTTTTCTTACTTCTTCTGTTAATTCATATGAATTTTCAAATGCAACATATCTTGCATCAATACTTGCTTTTACACCATTATCCATATCTTATTCTCCTTATATGTTACATTATATCATATTTATTAGAATAATATTATTATGGTTTATGGATCTATATATTTTCTTCTTGTTTTTTGCTTGATAAAAAAGTAACCTTTTCTGCAACCACTTCAGTAAGTGTTCTCTTCTTACCTTCATCTTCGTACTGCGTAACTTGTACTCTTCCCTTTATTCCAATTAATGGTTTTTGATAATACATTTAAATATATTTTACTCTCATTGCCTTTATTTTATTTTTATCACTTGATATGGTATATTTTATAGAATTACCATATTGAATATCATTAATATTATTAGTTTTTTGAATAATTCCTTGCTTGATACCAAAAGGTTTTTGCTTTGTCGAATTTAATAGTAAAAATTGTCTTATCTCATCACCTGTAAAAGAAACATTAATATGTGTATCATATGAACTATCATAAGTTACTTTTCTACAACAAACATTAAAGCAAGGATCAAATGTATACCACTCTCCTTCTTCATAAATATCTAACCAACAATGTTCATATGGGCGATTTAATCTATTTAAAATTCCTCTATTTAATATACAATTTTCATAAAAAGGAGCTAATATAAAACACAATTGATAACACCATCCAAGCATTTCATCATTCTGTATTTTTTTAGAAATATTTGTAGTTCGAAAACCAGTATTTTTGTAAACAAAAAGTTTTATATTAGATGTTTTTTTATAAATAGAACTTCTAATTTTTTCATTGATATCTTCTTTTCTTAAATCATATTTACTTACAGTGGTCACATTTTTCCCTCCAAATTGAATCTATTATATCATAATAATTCGTATTTTCTAGCAATTATTCTATCATCGTTTGAATATTCTATAATAAATTTATTATTTTTTTTACATATTATTATTCCTATAGTTTTATCTTCATCAATAGTCTTTATATTCTTATCTATATAATTCATATATGTTTGTATTTGACCTACATGTTCTTTTTTAAGTTCAGTTACTTTTAGTTCCACCACCACATAACACTTATACTTTATATTGTATAAAAGTAAATCTATGTAATTATATTTATCACCAAGTTTAATTTTATATTCATTTTTTATATAACAAAATCCTTCTCCTAATTCAGTTAAAAAATTATCCATATCTTCCAGTATTAATTGTTTTAATATTTTTTCTGATATTTCATTATAATTGCAACTATTTTTTATTATGATTGGATTTTTTATAAAATCTGATACTGTTGTCTGTTTTTGATTAATTATTTTATTCTTAGTGTCATTATCTAATCTTTCATACTCTTTTGATTTAATTATTTCTTCTAACTGCCGCTTTGAAAGATTCCTTTTTGAAACTTGATCGATGTAATAATATATTGCATCGTTATCTTTAATTGATAGCAGAATTAAATAATGGGTCCACGTCAATTGTGTCACCAGTGGTGACACTTTTTTATCACTAAACAAATTGTAAAGTTGTCTCATTCTAAATAAAGTTCTTCTATTATACTTTTTTCCAACTTCTAACATCAATTTTCTTGAATATTTTTCTATAATAGATTCTCCATACTTACTTCCTGCTTCACTTAGTAGTTTTCCTATCTCAAAATATGTTTTAACTCTATTTCTCTCTTTAGAATAATCTTTTGCTTTTTCATATATTTCATTATCAATTATTTTGTTTTTTATTTCATTATAATAATTCATAATTCACCACATGTGAAAAGAGGATTACTCTTCCCCTTGTTTCTTACTGCTTAAAAATGTAACTTTTTCAGCTACGACTTCTGTTAAATATTTTTTCTTTCCATCTTCTTCGTACGAAGAAACCTGAATTCTTCCTTTAATACCAACAATATCTCCTTTCTTGCAATACTCAGCTGTTGAAGTTGCTATAGCATCCCATAGAACACACCTAATAAAATCAGTTTCATATTCCCCCTTTGCATTTTTATATGATCTTGGCACTGCTACGTTAAATAAAGACTTTTTATGACCACCTTCTATCTCAATAGCTTCTGGATCAGTTGTAAGCCTTCCTACTAACACTACTTGATTTAACATATTAATTCTCCTTTCAAGAAAGAAAATATCATTTTAGTAATTACTAAATCAAATATCAAAAAAAGTTTTTTTGAACATAGCTAATTTCAAAAAAACTTTTTTTGTTAACAAATATAACATAATAATTATATCTAAATAACAATAACAAATTTTTAGTATATTTATACAAAACTTTACTTTTTTATTTTTCTCAGTTTACAAATGAACTAGAAATACTCATGAAATATTGATAATATATATATGATAGGAAGATGTTTATGAATCAAATGGCATATTATAACGATTTAGATTTTTCCAACTTTTATTCAAGATTTCATGAAAATGATAATGTTTTAGTATGTCGTGATAACATCTTATATTATAACGGAGAAACTAAGATTATAAGTGGCACATATAAAGTAATTCATGGTGAATGTGTTAATCTAGGGAACTTTAGAGTTAGTAATTTAGATTATCAAATATGGAGATTAGAACCTGCTTTGTTATTTTTTAATATTAGAGAATCAGTTTTAGTTAAAAATATAACTAAAGAAAGTTTATATCAGTTTTTAACACAAATTATTAATTTGTGTTCTAAAAATATATTAACTGCTAGTGAAGAAGCTTCAGTTATATCATTTGCTGATTATTATAGTTCTCTTAAAACTATTGAACCATACTTAAGAAATGAACTACTAGATGTATATAATGATATAACTAAATATATAATTAATGCTGCTAAAGAAATGGATTCATATAATATTACTCCTGGATTTAAAATAATATATGAGAAAATGTTTGGTGAATTAAAAAATACTGAGAATGATTCATCATCTAATGAAACATCCAAGCAAAGAGTTAAAACATCAAGTAATAAACCTAAAATAGTTCCTATACCAATTCCTATTCAAGATATAAAAGATAAAGAACTTAATAATTCTGCATTTATTAATATAGTTATATTATCAATATTATTAATAGGAACTGTAGTGTTATCAACAATATTATTCTTATCATAAAAAAGGCAATGCTTTAAATAAGCATTGCTTTTATCTTGATTCAAGAATTAATTTTATTGCTGTTTTTTGTTCATCATTTATATAAACATCACTAAATGCAGGAGTTATAACTATATCTTCTCCACTTGGTGTTACAAATCCTCTTGCGATTGCTACAGCTTTGATAGCTTGGTTTAGTGATCCAGCACCAATGGTTTGAATCTCTAAACATTTATACTCTCTAAATATATTAGCTATCGCTCCGGCAACTTTACTAGGATTAGATTTAGATGATACTTTTAATATTTCCATATTTTCTCCTTCCATAATTATATATATGAAAAAAGAAAAAGAAATATTATTCTTTTTCCCATCTTGTATAAGAACCACATGGTAAGACTAAATTAGAGTCTTTCATTGGTATACATAATTCATCACTAGATATAATTCCTTTTTTATTAATTGTTAATTCAAGAACACTTTCTAGTATAGTTCTTGATAAGCCTGTTGTATAAGAGTTAATTATAAATAGTAGTGGATCATCAGATAATATTTTAGAACACATATCAACTAAATTATATAAATCAGTTTCTATATTCCATACTTCTGATTTACTACCTCTACCAAAAGATGGAGGATCCATTAGGATAATGTCATATTTATTGCCACGATTAATCTCTCTTTTAACAAATTTTCTTACATCATCAACAATATATCTAATAGGTCTATCAGATATACCTGATGAAGAAGCATTAGTTTTAGCCCAATCTACCATACCTCGTGATGAATCAACATGTACTACTGATGCTCCAGCACTTAAGGCTGCTATACTCGCTCCACCAGTATATGCGAATAAATTTAGGACTTTAACTTCCCTATTAGCTTTCTTAATTTTATCTATTATTAAATCCCAGTTGTATGCTTGTTCTGGAAATAAACCTGTATGTTTGAAACCCATTAATTTTAAGTTAAATGTTAAATCTTTATAATGGATATCCCACTTATCATTTAATTTAGGATTTTTTACTTCCCAAGATCCTCCACCTGATTTACTTCTATGATATATTGCATCTATACCATCCCAAAGTTCAGGATGAGTTTTAGTAGGCCATATAATCTGTGGATCAGGTCTTAATAACTTATAACCATTCCACATCTCAAGTTTCATACCATCAGCCATATCAAGTAGTTCATATTCTTTAAAATCTTTTATTATTTTCATATTATATACCTACTTAAATATATTAATTTTGCTTACTAAAGGTAGTTTTTTTGCTTTACCTTGAATAGCGTAAATAATACCTACTATTGAAATAGCAAATAAAATAAAACCTACTATTTCAAGAGGGAATCTTATTATAAATGGGGTAACCGAATTACAGTTAGATATTTTACCCCATATAAAATCACAACTCTTAGTTACTTTTATTTGATATAAAAGTGCACTTAATATAGTATATGCAAGCCATACTATAAGTAAATTCATTCCTTGTACTGCGTGATAGTAAGAATATTTAGAATCTTTTCCTTTTAAATAAGGTATTAAAGCAAGAGGACCTATATAAGATAAAACAGCTAATGCTTTATTATCTTCTATATCCTTCTTTTTATAATCCTCACTAGTATCTTCTGTATCTAAAATCTTTTCAATGTTATCTCCTATTTTATTAAAGATTTCATCAGTATTAATTTTAGTTTCTTTTTTTGTACTTTTTTTAGTTTTTAATTCTTCACCGCAAGCACTACAAAATTTATCTTTTGTTTTTACTTCTTCTCCACATTTTGGACACTTTTTCATTTAAAACTCCTCCAAACATTTCTATAAATATTATAATATAAAAAAAGATAGTTTACACTATCTTTATTATTTGTTTACATTATTTAAATTAATTTCTTCTTTTTCCCCGGTTATAACCTTTTTTATCTTCTTTACTCTTTCCATAATTTTAAACTTAGGGAAAGCTTTAATAATGTGCTTATACCAAAATGAATTTTGACTTATCCATTTTAAAATTCTATTTTTAACTTCAACTGTGTTATCAACTTTTTCTTTTTTTATTTGATGTTTTATTTTACTCATAACTTTAATTGATATAAAATTATCAACTAAATATATACTAAATAAAGAAATAGCTAATATGACTTTTAAATTATATGGTATTAATTTAACTAATTTAATAACTCTAGGATGAACTAAATATAAAACTATAGTTGCACCTATTCCAAATGGAAGCATTGTTTCTAAACATATTCTTCCATTTATATTAAATCTTCTTTGTGAATAATCCCACCATCTTGCCCTAAATAATTTTTCCATAACAAATGATGTTGAATACTCTAACATAGAACATATAAATATAGATTTTAGAAAGATACTAAGTAAATCGTTATTGTTACTTCCTATTAATAATATAATAAGTACTACTCCATAACCATATATAGGACATACAGGACCAAGCAAGAACCCACGGTTTACAAATTTATGGTCCATAATAAGAAAACTTAATACTTCAACAAGCCAACCTATTATTGAATATATAATAAAGTAAAGTAAATAGTTTGATACTATATCCATATATATTCCTCCATATATAAATATATTATATCACAAAAAAAATAATCTAGAATAGATTACTTTTTTTATTATATATTATTTAATATCTAACTTGTTTTTTAATTTTCTTTAGTATTTCATCATCTACTTTAGTATTTACTTCTAAAGTAATAGCATATACTAAATAGTGTTCTTGAAGATATACATCTTCAAATTTACGATCATTAATAATAGAAAAGTCTTTTAAGAAATTTTTAAGACCATAAATTTGTTCTAAAAGTTCCTCACCTTTTTTAGTTCTTTTAATCATTCCATGATTTCTATATGCTATTATTCTTGCGATAAAAATTACTGGGGCGAACATTAATAAAAGCACTGCAATAACTATCGCTATTACCAAAACTACTCCTAATATACTTTTAGCTTTTACTGAGAAATTTATTTTAAGAAATGCTATAAAAAATATTGTAAAGAAATTTATAAAAAATACAGATGCTAAACTAATAACTTCCTTTATAGTAATTGCTTTAGTTACATAACCTTCTTCAAACATTTCATCTTTAATAGCTCTTTTGTAGTTATCAAAGAAATTTAAATCTTTGAAATTACTTTCTACATATTCAAGAAGTAATATATCTGAAACTTCTAAATTAGATCTATCTTTTTTAGTTGTAACAAACTTGTCATTTTTTAATTCTAAATATTTATCTATATAAAGTTTTAATATATGAGCTGTTACGTCTCTATTTAAATCTATTTCATAATCTTGTAAAAAAGACATATATGCAGGAGATATCTTTTTTAAATCATCTCTAAAATATTTAATGTCAAATTTTTTGTGTTTTTTATTTTTCTTCTTAAATCTTTTTGCTTGAATCATATAAGCTATAAAACCAATAAAATGCGCTAAAGCTAATATAAAATTACCTGTTACAAGTAAAAAGAAATTAATAATTATATTAATTAAGATAATATGATGATTTTTTGCTTTCATAAATTACCTCCATACAATAAGTGGCGTCCCCGAGGGGATTCGAACCTCCGACCTACCCCTTAGGAGGGGGCCGCTCTATCCAGCTGAGCTACGAGGACACACATTAATTATATCAAATAAATAAAAAAGATAGAATACAAATGTATTCTATCTTAGAGTTATAAAATTATAGATAAATAGTAAATATATTGCCAGTTTTCCACCAATGTTAAATCTAAGTCCTTCATAAGCTGATACAATTAAATCAGATAAACAAACAATCCAAGCTTCTTTTGTTTTTGGTTTGCCTTCTTTTATTTTAACTCTTTCGTTAGGATTAATCATTGGTAAAAATGATCTAAAGAAAGTATGATGGAACATATGAGTTTTTATAATATCTGATTCATGATCAGTTATGTTATAACAATTTTTTGCATTAAGTGCACTAGTGTATGGATGGTTTAGATAACTATTTTTAGATGATTCCTTTCTTCCCCCATAGAAAAAATCATGCAAAAGTCCTGCTCTTGTAGTAGTTTTAATATCTGAATTTGTTAATTTTGCAATTCTATAAGAAAGTCTAGATACTCTAATTAAATGATCATATTTATTTGTATTATGATGAGTATCTTCTTTTAACTTTTTAAATTTATCATCTGTTATGATAGTTGAAACAATATCATAATATTCTTTCATACACATTTCCTTCCAGTGCATTAAAATTATAACATATTTATATAAAAAATCAAATTTCTCACAATTATAATACAATATATGTACGTAAAATTAAAAAAGTCTGTACACACAGACTTATTAACATTTATGGTGACCTGTATGGGATTCGGACCCATGTATGTAGCCTTGAGAGGGCTATGTGTTAAACCACTTCACCAACAGGCCATAAATAAATTACTTACTTAATGATTTTACTAAAAATATATAAAATTGTAAACCACAAAAAAAACTAAATGATATAATCATTTAGTTTCTTTTTATCAGTAAAATTAAATCAATAAAAAGCATTGATTATTATTTACATTTGAATCCTGTAGATTCGATACCTTTAACGAAGTCAGCTTTAGTAGTTTTTTGAACTTCTGATTTAGAAATTCCAAACATCTTCATAGCAGCGTCACCTTTTAAAGTAACTTTTTTACCACTACATTTTGCATCTTTATAAAGAGTACAGAACATTTGAGCAGTAGATTTTTTATCAGTATTATAAACAACTTCGAAAGAATCTACTTTGTTTTTCTTTATAGTAGCAATAATTTTAGCTTCGATTTTCATACCAGCTTCGCTAAGATTTTGAGTACATGTAACTTTATTAGATCCACATCCAGTTAATAAAAATAAACTAGATAATCCAAGTACAACAGCTTTTTTCATTTTAATTTACTCCTTCCTATATTCCATTTTACTAAAAATTAGTTCTTTTGTAAACATCAAGAACTTAATTTATATAGTTTTTGTAATTCATTTTTTCATAGTTTGGTGTTTTACCTAATCCTGGCATAGTTAGTATATTCCCCATGTATATAACTATGAATCCAGCTCCCCCTTGAAGTTGTATATCTGTAACTGTCATAGTAAAGTTTTTAGGCCATCCTAAAACATTTTTATCATCAGTTATTGATGCGGGAGTTTTAGCAATACATATTGGTAAATTTTTATATTTTGTTTGTTCTAATTTATCAATTTTTTCTTTTGCCAAACTAGTATATATTATGTTATCTGCCCCAAATAATTGAGTAATTTTATTTATTTTTTCATATATACTTTCATTTTCATCATATACTTTATAGTTTACATTATTGCTGCTTAAATTAGCTACTTTATTAGCTAGTTCAATGCAACCGTTTTCTCCATCTTGATACATTGTAGATACTACAAAATCAACACCAAATGATTTAACGTAATCTTTTAAATATTTTATTTCTTCTAAAGTATCTGTATCAAATTTATTAAGTGAAACAATAATGTTACTATTAAATTTTTTCATTAAATTAATATGAAAACCTAAATTGCATATTCCTTTTTCAAGTGAACCTTCACCATTATATTTTAATGCTTTAATTGTTGCATTTATTATAGTTGCATCAGGATATATGTTATTTAATCTACACTTAATATCATAAAATTTTAATGCTCCCATATCACTACCAAAACCAGCTTCTGTAATTACATAATCAGCTTTTTTTAGAGCATATTTAGTTGCAATAATACTATTGCAACCATGAGCAATATTTGCAAATGGTCCTCCATGAACTATTGCAGGATTCTCATAAAGAGTTTGTACTAAATTAGGTTTAAGTGCATCTTTTAAAAGAATTAACAATGAATCAGTTGCATTTAAGTCTTTTGCATATATTTCTTCATCGTTATCGTTATAACCAACAATAATATTGTCTAATTTATTTTTTAAGTCTTCTATATTTTTTGCTAAACATAATATTGCCATTATTTCACTTGCTGGAGTTATAACGAAAGTTTCTTCTCTTGATCCAATATTTATATTTCTAAGTGCCCTATCATTAACATCTAAACATCTTTTAAAGATAACTTTTTTGATATTTAATTTATTACCTTGGAATATATGATTATCAATTATTGCAGATAATAAATTGTTAGCACTTGTTACAGCATGGAAATCACCATTAAAATGTAAATCAATATCATTTCTTGGTTCAACGATAGCTTTTCCCCCACCTGTTGCTCCACCTTTTGAACCAAATACAGGTCCTAAGGATGGTTCTCTTAAAACAACTATAGATTTTTCACCAATTTTATTTAGAGAATCATTTAAACCAATACTAAGAGTTGTTTTACCTTCTCCTTCAGGTGTTGGATTAATTGATGTTACTAAGATTAATTTACCATTTTTTGCATTTTCATCAACATTATAATTAACTATTTTTGCTTTATAATTTCCAAATAGTTCAATATCATTTTCTATATTTATTTTTTTTGCTATTTCAGTAATATTTTTCATATTATCACCCACTACCTATATTATATAAAAAAATAATGTAATAGCAATTACATTATTTTATTAAATTAACACGTTTAGTAATTTCATCACTATTTAAAAGTTTTAAAATTTCATATAAATCTGGTGTCATTGATTTAGTAGTTATTGCAACTCTAATAACCGTAGATACATCTGCAACACTACCTTTATAGTTATCTGGATTTTCTTTATATGCTTTCATATCAGTACAGTAACCAAGTTTTTCAGATAACTTTTTAACTTTATTAAACCAAGTATCTTTATCATCATTTTTATCAAAATAATTATTAAAGTATTCATTTACGATTTCTTTAATATCATTTATATCTGATATTTTACCCCATTCATATACTTTTTCATGTTTATCAAAAAGTTCTGGGAACATATACCATATTTGATTTTCAATATCAGAATAGTATGCATAATCTTTTCTTGGTTTCTTTTGTTCTCTTTCAATATTTAAAATTGATTTTGTATAATCTATATCTTTAGAAATAATTAAAGCAAAATCTTTATTATATTCATCAGCCCATTTATATAAATTGTCATATACTTCATCTTTAGTCATTTTTGAAATAATATTTCTTGAAATATTATCAAGTTTATCTAGATCAAAGAAAGCTCCTGAAGATGACATCTTTTTAGGACTATACTCGAACTCATAGAATTTCTTGTCTGGATTTTGTGTATGCCACTCTTCATAGTTAGAATTAATAATTGTCATTAAAGCTTCAATAACAGCTTCAGTTGGATAACCTTTTTCTTTGTAATAAGCCATTGATGCTTCAGGGTCTTTTCTTTTACTTATTTTTCTAACACTATTTCCATCTTTTTTAACTAAAAGTGGAGTGTGAACATATTTAGGTGCTTTAAAACCAAATGCTCTAAATAACTCTAAATGTTTTGGTAAACTTGAAAGCCATTCTTCTCCTCTTACCACATGAGTAGTATGCATTAAATAATCATCAACAACGTGAGCGAAGTGATAAGTTGGAAGTTTATCAGAAGATTTCATAATAACAAAATCTTCATCATTTTGAGAAAGTTCAAGTGTTCCCTTAACTAAATCATCTGTTCTAAATTTTAGATCAAAATTACCTTCAGATTTAAATCTAATAACATATTCTTCACCATTTTGAATCTTCTTAATTTGTTCTTCAACTGGTAATAATCTACATTTAGCATATCTACCATAGTATCCAGTTCTAAATTTTCTTTCTTCTTGATGATGTCTTAATTCATCTAAATCTTCTTTAGTACAAAAGCATGGATATGCTCTACCTATTTCAATTAAATATTTAATAAAAGTATGATATATTTCTTTTCTTTCACTTTGATAGTATGGTCCATAATTACCATTAACACTTCCATTATATTCACTTTCATCAGGAATAATATTATAGTGATTTAAAGATTCAACAATTAAGTCTACTGCTTCTTTTACTTCTCTTTTAGTATCAGTATCTTCAATTCTTAAATAAAATAATCCATTAGAATTTTTAGCAAGAACATAGTCAATTATTGCTTGATAAAAACCTCCAAGGTGCATATAACCTGTTGGAGATGGTGCAAATCTTGTTACTTTTGCTCCTTCAGATAGATTTCTTTCAGGATATTTTTCTTCATAGTATTTTATATCCTTATCTATATCAGGAAATATAATATTAGCTAAATCTTTATTAGTCATATATATCACTACTTTCTTCTTTTTTTATTGGTTGCCCAGATAGGATTCGAACCTATGGAATGTCGGATCCAGAGTCCGATGCCTTACCGCTTGGCTACTGAGCAATTAACTATGAAGTATTATATCACAAACTGCAGAAAAAAAGATAATAATTAACAATTAATTACTATCTTTTACGAACAGCTCTTTTAGTATTTTCATCAAATATATATTCAACTCCTGTTAACTGATATTCATACGGAATTAACATTTTTGTAAATCTTATATCTAATGTTTTTTCTATTTTATCTATTCTAGATCTTGCTAGTTTAAAATGTTTAGCACATTCTTCCATGGTTACAAACAAAATACCACTATTATATTCTGTTAATTCAACATTGTTATCAACAATGAATTTCATACTTTCATCATCAAATAAACCTTTTCTTAATTTATATATTAAAACATTTCTTTTAGCATTATCATTATCTCTTGCGGTTTTAATATATGTATTAAATAGTTTATCAAATAATTCCTTATCAACTTTTCTATTAGTTTCTGCATCAGGTGATTCAACACTTAAGTCTGCAATTGTATCTATTAAGTATGAACTTGATGAATCATTTTTAGATGTGTTATTTTTTATTCTTTCATCAAGTGAAGATTTAAAATATAAGTTTTCATTTCTACCATTGTTAAGAACACTATAAATTAAATCACTTTTTTCTGCATTAGTTAATTCTCTTCCTAGTTCTAAACGATATTTATTTTGTAAACTATATGTTTTATTAATTTCTTCACTTTTATGAACCGGTATTCTAACGGTTCTTCCATTATCTTGAATATATCTATTAATTTTAGCTTCTATTTTTGGATAAGCAAATGTTGATAATTTAGAGCCATATGATGAATCATATTGTTTAATTGCTGAAAATAATCCTTCATTTCCTTCTTGGATAAGGTCCATTATTTCAACATCTACTTCTCTATACATATTTTTTTGAAATATTATCGAAGCTATTTTCAATACCATCTTTTGATTATGAAGCACTAACTCATCAAATGCATCTTTATCATTTTCTTCTTGATATAATTTAAGCAGTCTTTGTTCTTCTTCGCTTGTTAAAATATCATAATTGAATATTTCGTTTCTATATTGAGTAAAACTATTACCAACAACTTTAGAAGCTTTACAATTTATTTTTTCAAGCACTTCTTCATTTTTCTTATAAGCCTTTAAAACTCTTTTATAAAAATTACTTTTAATAGTTTTATTGCTATTTATAGCTATAAAATTTTTAATATCATTTGAAAAAATTAAATCATTTAAATCAGTTTCTGATTTAATATTATATGATGTTAATTTTATTAAGATATCAAATAGATAAAATATATTTTCATCTATTTGATACTCTTTTATATAGTTTAAAAATGTATCTGAAAATTTTCCACTATTAAATTCATTTTTAAAATGATCAACTAAATCATCTACAAATTTATCATTTTCTTGTACATCAGGAAGTACATTATATAAATTAAAGTATGTAGTATTAAATTCATTAATATTAAAGTTAAATAAATAAAATAATCTTACTAATGCGATATTATTCATATAAATCACCTCATTACATAAAGTGTTTTTTCTTACCATTTATTATAATAAAGAAAATAAAAAAGTCAAAAGAATTATAATAATTCTTTTAACCTTTTATACATTCTTTCTATTTCGACTTTTGATATTTTTTGCTTATTTTTATTCTTATATAATAAAGATATCAATTTACATTTTTCATTTAGTAAATCATTAATTAAAGAAAATAATTTCTTTTTAATTTCTGTATTATCAAAACTATATATATTATTTATTAATATATCTAAATTATTATTTATAACGTAAAGTAAGTTATTATAAACAAGTAAATCATTCATAATCATGTGCTCCACCTATTACAAGGATTTCTAATATTGTATCAAGTACATCATATAACATATCATTAACTTCATTTATGATTTTTAAATCTTCTCGATTTTTTATATTTTTCAATATTCTTAAATTATTATAATAATTCTTATAATTAATTATAAAAAGTTCCTCTAATACACTAATATTATTGTATGTCATATTTTTACAACCTCTTTATTATTATGAATACTAAGTTGATAAATTATAACAACAATGTTAAATATTCATTACGTTTACACTTTTCATTTATTATAAAAGTAAATATATTGTATAATAATTTTAGGTGAATAAAATGGAAAGAATAGTATTTGTAGATTTTTATGAAAATGGTCGTATAAGTGATCCTACAATACGCATTATGGAAAATCATATTAAATCTAAAGATATTAATTTTGAAAACGTATCAGGGTTTAGAATTGTTACTACAAATAATGATAATCTTAATGTTGATAAATTAATTACTAAAATGCATTTTATTGAAAATGATGAAATGGTTTTTGATACCTACGGATGCGAACAACAAATATTTATAATTGCTCCAAAATATAGATATTCACAATTATCAAGGCCAGAGAAAATATGTGCATCAAAATTAAATTTTGACTCACCAGAATCACATAATTATTATGTTACTAGAAATGAAGATGGTACATTTATAGATATGGTAAGTTCTAGCTACTATATATTAAATGTATCTTCTGAAGAAGAACTTAAAAATATATATAACCAAAAAATCAATGAATATTTAAATCATGAAACAAAAATTCAGCGATAAAAAAACTAACTATCAAGTAGTTAGTTTTCTTTTTATATTGGTGCCTGCGGTCGGACTTGAACCGACACGGTATTTCTACCATTGGATTTTGAGTCCAACGCGTCTACCATTTCACCACGCAGGCATCTAAAAAGTATTATATATTATAATACTTTATTTTTCTACATCTTCTTTATATATTGAAGTAAATAATTCTTGTTCTTCTTTACCTTCTACTTCACTTTCATCTAGTTTTGGTAAATCATTTATTGTTGATAAACCAAAATAGTCTAGAAAGTCAGATGTTGTTGCATACAAATTTGGCCTTCCTGGAAGAGTACTTTTTCCAGATGCTTTAACTAAGTTTCTTGCAACTAATCTTCTAATGATGTGAGAAGATGATACTCCTCTTAATTCATCTATTTCTGCTCGTGTTATAGGTTGATTATATGCTATTATTGCAAGAGTTTCTAACGATGCTTGAGAAAGTGGAGTTAACTCTCCTTGATCTACTAATTTTTCATAATAATCTTTATGTTCTTTTTTTGTGGTTAGTTTAAAAGCATCACCTAAAAAACTAATTCTTATACCTCTATTATCTTTTTCATATTCATTTTGAAGTTCTTTTAATATAGCTTTAGTTTCAGGTATTCCTATTTCTAACGTTTCAGATAAATCCTGAAGTGTAATACCTTCATCACCTACAACAAATAAAATTCCCTCAACCACTCCTGTTAAATTCATTATGACAACCTACTTTCAATCATTATGGGACTAAAATTATCTTTTTGCGTAAGATATATTTCATTATTTTTACTCATATTTAATATTGATAAAAATGTAACTACCACATAATCTTTTCTAAATGATTCAAATAATTCTGTGAACTCGATTTTCTTTTTCGTTTTAAGAATATTTCTTATATGAACCATTCTATCTTTAACACTTAATTCTTTTCTTGTTATTTTAGTATCTAATGGTTTTTCACTTTCTAATCTTTTCTTATATTCTAAAAATGCCTTAACTAGATCTTCAACTGATAAATCCATATTATATTTAATATCTTTAGCATACTCAGAAATATTTTCTGGAGCTCGAGTTAAATACTCTTTTCTATTTTCTTCAAGTCTTCTAAAATTATCAGTTGAATTTTTGTATTTTTCATAATCAAGTATTCTTTGTTTTAATTCTTCTTCACTAGATATAGAGAACTCATCTTCACTACTATCTTCTTCATCATCTATATTAATAAGCATTTTACTTTTAAGATGAATAAGTTCTGCTGCCATTACTAAATATTCACTTGCAACATCTATATTTAAATCTTGCATTGCATTAATATATTTTAAATATTCTTCAATAATATATGTTGTTGATATTTCATATATATCCATCTTAGAAGTTCTTACTAAATGCAAAAGAAGATCTAATGGACCTTCAAAATCATTAATCATGATGTTATTCATAGATCTTCTCCTTCTTTCTTATTAATTACATTTTAATCCTTGAGCTTCAGTAATAAATTTTACAACTGATGGTTTAGTTTTACTTGCAAATAAATTATTATCACTAAGTGATGTTAAATCAGTTTGTGCTGGATTAACGCTGTAAGTAAATGTAAAACCTTGTTCATTTGATAAAACAGATGATGTTACACCATCAACAGCGTTATATCTAGATGCGTCTTGAGTATATTTTGTAAGCATTTGATTATATAAATCACTTAAATCATTACTCATAGAATATGTAAATGTTTCTTTAATTAATTGATTTGATAAAAATTCATATGTATATGTTCCCTTATCACTACTGCATGTAAGAGTTGCTTCTCCATTATCATTTGGAACTAAATCAATTTGAGGATAATCAGCTTCAGTTTTCTTTGATATTGTAAACTGAGTTGGTGATGAATTAACTACATATGATTTAGTAACTGGATTTGTTTTTGATACAGAATAATTACCTAATTTAACATTTCCTAAAAATGTATTACTATCATCAAATAGTTCTAAGAATAATTCATCAGTTACTATAGATGAGTCACTATTTGTTGAAATAGTTAAATTAAGAGTAGCTCCATCTAGAGATATATTACTAATAATTATAGATTCACCTTCAGCTGTTGTATCTGATGATATTAAATATTTAACTACTTCTTGTTTAGTATCTGGATCTGGTTCATGATCATTATTATTTTGATTATTATTCGTATTATTATTAATACTAGTACCATCAGGGTTTTTTCCAAGCATTTTATTAACATAACTTTGTATGTTTGGCATGAAAAAAGCTATTGCTAAAAATAAACCTAAGATTAAAAATATTAAAAGTGAGTTAACACCCTTATTTTTGTATACACCAAGAGTTGTTGGAACCAATTCTTCATCTTTAATTGTAATTGGAGTTACATTCTTTTTAGCCATTTATTATCCCTTCTTATCTCATAATAATTATAACAAATTATAAAAAAAATACAAAGGATTTTAGTCCTTTGATTTAAAGATACAAACAAATATAAATGAAAAAATAATTGTCGATGAAATTACAAGTGAAGATTTACAAAATATATTTTGAAATAAACCAATAATTCCATTTTTATAAAATCCTTTTAAACCTGCTTCATACAATGAGTTCCCAAAATTTGATATCAGTATTATTGCTCCCATATTTGCTTTTTTTATTAAGGGATTATATAAATTAAAAAATGCAAGTAAAGCTCCGAATGATGCAAATAAACTTGTAACATGTCCAGGTGTAAGTTTAGAGTGATTTAAAATTATTTCAGATATAAGGCACACTCCACCACAAACTAAAAAAGAATATATTAAACTCATTATATAACCTCTATTTCTATTATATGAGATATTGCTGGAACAATATTTTTTTGATTAACAATTGTTTTTGAATGAAGTGATCCTGTTCCAATTAATAAAATGTGTTTATATTTTTTATGATTTAAAATGTTATAGAAAAAATAAAGCGGTAATACAGCTGGACCACTTGCCCCATCATTAATTTCATCAATATCTTTATATAAATTACTTCCTGCATCTTTAATATTATTTGAATAAATATTATATTTTTCTTTTAAAAAATCTTTTAATATATTTAATCCAACGTTTCCTAAATCACCTGTTAAAATCAAATCAAAATCATTTAAACTTTTGTTATTATTAATTAAATGACTATAAAGAGCATCGCCTGCTGCGGGTGCCATAATAGCTCCAATATAATTTGGATCTTTTATTCCATATTCAACCGGCGATCCTATTGTTGCGCTATTTATTTTTATGTTAGTTTTTTGATTTGTTATTATAGCCCCTATTGCACATGTTGCAGTATATGTTGAATTAGGATCTCTAAGAGCGCCATATTCAACCGGATACCTGAATTCTTTTTCAGAAACTAAATTATGGCTTGAAGTTATGCAAAGTATATTTCTAATTTTTTTATACTTATCAGTTAATATACTTGCATTAATTACCGATTCAATAAATGTTGAACATGCAGAATATAATCCTAGTGAAGATATATTTCTATTATTTGTACTTATATAAAATGTTTCTAATTGATTGGTTAAATCCCCACCAATGATAAGATTTACTTTATCATTTTTCAAAAGATTATCTATAACGCTCTTCATCATTTTTTCTTGTGCCATATCAAAAGTTTTTGCTCCATAATAATAATCATTACCAATACTTTTTACATTTGATATGTTACCATTTTTTTCATTATTAGATGTTATTGCATTGTAGGATTTTATATATGCATTATTAAATTTTAAACTAAGCATTTATTATCACCTTTATTATAATGAGAACAAAACTTGATATCGTTGCATATAGAATAACCGATCCGGCTAATGCAAAAAATGCGGATCCTACTCCTTTAATTGCGCCATCTTTTTTCATATCAATTGCACTACTAGTAATTGAATGTGCAAATCCTGTTGTTGGAATTATTATTCCTGATCTATATTTTGTAATAAGTTTATCCAAAATACCAATTGATGTTAAAAGTGATGCAATAAAAATAATTGTTAATGATATTAAACTTCTTATATTAAGTGAACTCATGTGTGTAATTTTTTTTAGTATAAGAAACACAGTCTCACATGATAAACCTAATGTTCCTCCTGATAAAAATCCATAGAAATAGTTTTTTAAATGATTGGTTCTCTTGAGATTCTTTTTTACTATACTTTTGTATAATTTATTATTCAAAAAAATACCTCCTAGAGGTATTATTTATTTTTTTGTATTATTTATACTATCTACCTTGATCTTACCCTCATTTTTTCTATACCACTTCTTTCATCTCGTGATACTTTTGCTTGTGATATATTCATCATCTTTGCAATTTCACTTTGATTATATCCATCAAAATATTTATATGTAATTATTTTTCTTTCTTCATCATTTAATTCACATAATAATTCATCTAAATAAATTGAACTATCATCATTTTCTTTTATAAAAGAATACATATTATTATTTTCATCATATTCATACTCTAAACTAAGTGGAATTGAAACCATATTAATTATGTTAACAGCGGCTGATTCATCAATTTCTAGATATCTTGATATTTCTTTAATATTTGGTTCTTTACCTATATTTTGCGTTAATTTTTCTTTTGCCTTATTTATTAACAAATATGTTTTTATAATATTTTTGTTTAATCTTATACTTTTATTACAATTATAGTAATTATATATTTCACCATATATATACATTCTTGCGTAAGAAGAAAATTTTATATCTACAGAAGAATCAAAATTATTAAAGGCATTTATTATTCCAATTACACCTTGCTGATATAAATCTTCAAGCATTGTTTTATCACTTGTAAACTTTCTTGCAATGCTATAAACAAGATTATTCATTTTAATTATTACTTCATCCATTTATAACACTCCTATCTCATCAAATGCTTTAATTTCATTTTCAACATTTCTCATTTTAATTTCTTTGATATCTTGATTAATTTTATCAGGAACTTCACATAAACATATTTTCCCTTTATTAGCTTTTATTGCGCATTTAGTATTAAGAAGTGCATCTAAACCATATGAATCTATACTTTTTATTTCATATAAATTAAATACTAAATACTTTATTTTTTGTTTTAATATTTTGGGTATTAAATGTGTGTTAATTTTATATGATAAATCATGGTTTAAACTCCCTTTAAGTCTTACAAATAATATACCTTTATTATATTCTAAATACATTTTTATCACCTGTTTAATGCATTTTAAAACACATAAAAAATATTTTCTACAAGTTCGACAAAACATGTCAAAAAAAGTAGCTATGAAGCTACTTTTTTAAATTTTCATTAATCTTATTAATTGAATTATTTACTGTTTCTAGATCAGGTATCATAACATATAATTTATGTTTTGGATAAGAGTATGTATATTCAAAACCATCTGTTCCATCTAAACTATTATATTCAATCTCCCATTTATAATTATTTTTTAATTGCATCTTTATAAATGAAGTTATCTCTCCATTTGTAAAGTTTGTAACTAAACTTGGTTTAAGAGATTTTAGTAATGTATTATATTTTGATAAAGTATTTTTTCTTAGTGCTTTATCTATTATTGCTGATAAAACAGTTTGATGATTCTCAACTCTTGATCTATCTCCTTCAGGAAGTGCTTTTCTTTCTCTTACGAAAGATAAAGCTTTCTTACCATCTAGATGGTTAATTCCTTTAGTATATTTATAATTATCTTGAGATATAAATTCATATTTTGAATCAACATCAATACCGTCTAAAGTATCAACAATTTTTACAAGTGATGTAAAATTAACTTTTATATAGTAGTTAATTTTTATGCCAAATAAATCTTCAATGGTTTTAATAGATGTATTAACACCATAGATTCCTGCATGAGTTAATTTATCATATTCATTATAACCATTTAATTTAACATAATAATCACGTGGAATTGATGTTATTAATATTTTTCTCGTTTTAGGATTTACTGTTAATATCATATTAACATCACTTCTAGAAACACTATTAATTTTACCATATGTATCTATTCCAGATATATATATATTAAATGGTGTTTTAGTTACATTTACTTTTTTCTTAATATCTTTTTGTTTTATATCTATAGAGAATTTATCTATAACTTTTGATTTATCAATAACATCTAGATTCTCTTCTTTTAATATTTCAAGAAGTGAATCTTCAATAATAATTGCAGATATTTGTTCTTTTTGAAGTTTATCTGTCAAATCAATATAGAATTCATATTTTTCATATTTTACACGAACATTTTTATTAATCTTACTTTGTACAGCATCTGCGTTTTCCTCAACTATACCAACTTTTTTATCTTTTAAATCACTTAGTTTATCAATACCACTTTTGTTTAAAACCATGACGCTATAGTTTAAAGTAATATATTCACTTTCACCTATCTTTTTTAAAAAATCAATTGTGTTTAGTTCATATACTATTGCTAATATCATGATGAACATATAAAGCGTTGTTAATAAACCGCCAAAAACTTTTACTATAGTTTTTTTATTAAATAAAAAACATGTTAATACAAAGCAAACAATTGCAAATACCCCTACTAAAATTGAAAAATATTTTCCTGGAAATATATCAATGAATTTTATTAAACCTATTGCAACAGCTGTAATAATAATCATTGATGTAAATAAATATTTAATTAAGGGTGCAGTTTTTGTTTTTCTACGTTTTGTCATTTAATCACATCCAAGATAATTATATCATTTTTTAGTATAAATCAATAAAAAAACATATGAATTTATCATTCATATGTTATTTATTTTCAATACTTTCACCATATTTAAATACAAACATAAATACATAAACACCCAATATTTTAAT